>ENA-ORTW01000311-ORTW01000311.1-human-gut-metagenome-genome-assembly--contig:-NODE-311-length-71521-cov-7.988134_pt1 | contig 71521 bp, 102 predicted proteins | sample MGYA00242072_ERZ509193 | MGnify/ENA primary metagenome ERZ509193 (study PRJEB26280, sample SAMEA2338813) | human gut metagenome | biome: human gut; feature: human-associated habitat; material: faeces... | reverse complement strand
AATATTATATAGCAACTGTATATGACCATTTGGTGGAATTAGAAGGTTATAAAAATGGAACGGTTGTCGATGATATTTATTTTGCAATAGATGATTATATTTATACTTCTCCAGTTCAAAGTGTTGTATTAGACAAATCAACATTAAATTTTGCAAATACAGATACACAAACAATTGTTGCTACAGTTACACCTTCTAATCAACAAGATTTACTTACTTGGGAAACTTCTAATGCTGATGTGGCTACAGTCATAGGTGGTGTTGTAACACCTGTTGGCAATGGTAATTGTACTATTACTGCTAAGTGTGGAGATAAATCTGCTAAATGTAATGTAGTAGTTGATATAAGTGAAAGTGAATTATATTATTCAATCACTTCTACATTAAATGGTTGTACATTATCTAATAGTTCTACAAAAATTAAGAGCGAAGAAACTTATGTTGCTACAATAACAGAAAGTGCTAATACTACTATAAATACTGTTACTGTTAAAATGGGTGGTGTTGATATATCTTCTACAGCTTACAATCAAGATAGTAAAACAATAGGTATTAATATAGTAACAGGTAATATAGAAATCGTAATAACTGTAAATAAATTAGTAACTGGATTATCTGTTTCTCCTACCTCTGTTTCATTTAAATCTACTGGAGAAACTAAACAATTAACTGTTGTAAAAACACCTTCTGATGCTATAGGTGATATTACTTGGGAAACTTCTAATGCAGATGTTGCAGTTGTTACAAATGGGTTAGTTACTGTTACTGCTACATCAAGTGGTTCTTGTACAATAACTGCTAAATGTAATGGTCATAGTACTCAATGTAACGTAATAGTTAAAATAATTCAAAAAGAAGTAGTATACAGTGTAGGTAGTAAAACTTTTACTCTTAATAAAGCGGGTGATAAAGGAAGTATTGGAGATAGTTATAATGTAACTTTCAATACTCCATTAAGAGCTAATACAAGATATTATATGAGGGCGAAAAGTTTAAAATACGCAGATGGTACAGATGTTAATATAGCTACTGATAAGATTTATATTGTTGGAACTCCGTGGGTTGTTGGTGCATCTAGTCAAGCGTGCAATAAAATAAATATGGATTATTCTGATTTTGTTAATAATGATGTTGTTCTAACAAGTGGATTTGGAAATGGATATAGTAATGGCGTTGCTCAATATAATTATGATATAGCTAAATATGGTAATATAGAAAAATTTACAACCTTCTGCATAAAATCATCGTCTTCATCACCTGTAACTTTCCCAAAAACAATAACATTGACAGGATTTGAAATATTTACTTATGGTGAAACATTTACCGTATAATTATTCGCAATTTAAAAATATTGTGTACTAATTTGCTAAGTATTTTACCAAGTAAATGTTAAGTAAATACCAAGTAAATACCAAGTAAGATCATAGAGCAGTTATTAATTAGCTGCTCTTTTTTATTAAAAAATTATAAAAGTGTAATCTTTTCCATACTTTTGCATAGAATTAAGTAAAAGGAGGTTGAGATTATGAAAAATAATAAAACCGTAATCCAATTGAGTTTTAAAAATAACATGGATGATAAACTTTTGTTATCTTGGCTAGAAGACAAATTTGCAGAATATGGTAATAAGAGTAATTATATAAAATACATTCTTAGAAAAGAAATGTTAAAAGAATCAAATAAGTTTACTCAAAAAGTCAAATAAAAAGGCAAGTCCGAACCAGAATAATGCTTCGCCCATTTTTATCACCTCAGTTAATTCATATTTAATTATTATTTTAAACAGAAGGGAGATTTTTATACATGAAATCTTATAGTTTTAAGGAATATAAATTAATATCAGAAAATGATTATACTTTAATTGAAAAATTTCTTAATAACTTAAAGATAAATAAAAAAGAATACAAGAAAATCATTATTTTAATAACTATTTTTATGAATAAAAATTTAATTTCCTATTGTATGACTACAGAAACTGAAATATCAAATGTAGCTACTCAAATTCTTAGCTTATTAATGGTATTTGCTAAGTATGGTTGTATGTGTATGGGAATTAAAAGCATAATAGAAAATGCGCTTCAAGGGGCAGATTTTAAGCAAGCAACAACATCTGGAATGCAATATTTCCTAATTTATATATTATTAAGTTTTTATCCAAAACTTTTTTCTATGATTAAATTTTAGGAGGTATTGATATGGAAGAAAAATTAAATCAAGTTATAAATATTTTAGATAATATTTTACATCCGATAGAATATTTTAAAGAAACTGGATATGAGCTTTTAGTTGCTATACAAAATCTATCTTTTGATATATGTCTTGTAGCAGGTTTTATAGCACTTTTATTATATGTATTTGGATATAAAAACGGCAAGAGATGGGCATTTATGATACCTTGTATATATATTATCCTTAATATAGTTATAGGAGCGATTACACATGCTTAAAAGCATTCCTATAGCAAAATATTTTGAGATACAAAGTCAAGAATATGTATATCTTAAATTAATACCAAGTAAATCAATTAGGAATAATAGGACTTATTCTATATTGGATCTTGTAAATAAAATGTATCTCAACATTAATAAGCTCATAAAGATAGAAGATAATAAATTAATTATAAAAACACAATTAAAGGCAAGTTATTATATTCACATAACAAAAGAAAAAATTAATTTTTACTTTATCGTTCCTAAATTATTTTATTCTAAATTTAGAGTAAAATTTAAAGAAATTTGGAAATCAGTAGAAATAAAAGAAGTTAATTCTATACCAATTATAACTGGATCACAATATCAATTAATCTATAAAAATAAAGATTTTCTATCTACTTCTACAGATATGAGAAATAACGATTTGTTGTCAGCTAACTTGTCTGCTGTAGAATTATTACAAGATGGAGAAGAAGCTGGAATATTATATAATTTTCTTCCTACTTCAGAAAAACAATGCAATTATTTTAAATCCACTTGTCAGAAATTTATTAGAGAATATAAAAACACAAATGTAAAATACACATCAAATGCAATATCTAATTTAATTATTAAAATATTATCTTATAGTATAGATTTTATTAATTCGACTTTAAATTTTTTATTTGATGTAAAACAAGTGGATAAACAAATTAACTTTAATAAACTAAGTAACAATACAAATAAAAAGGCTACTTCTGATATATGTAAAACACAAATTATACTATCTAGTAAGGCTAAAACAACCAATAGGGAAAAATCTATTATAGATACAATATCAAATTCCTATTCAGTTATAGAAGATGACAATAAATTTATATGTAAGAAAATCAAACATAACATAAGAAACTTAAATACATCTATATATGAATGCGGTAATTTTATAGCACTTCCAGGAGCTGATATAATACAACAGTTTCCACAAATTAACCATAATAGAGTGTATAATAAAGATTTTCCTAAATGTCTAGCTACAGGGGATATATTAATTGGAAATTCTATAAAAAATATGCCTGTATATTACTCTACGGACAAAGAAATAAGTAGACTTGGAAGAGTATTAATTGGAGGTATGGGATGTGGTAAAACACATTATATGCAAAATCTAGCTAAATCTATAATAGCAAAAGGAGATGGCCTTGTCGTATTAGATATAATAAGAGATTGCAATTTAGCAGAATCCATTAAACAAGTAACTCCGAAAGATAGATTAATAGAAATAGATTGTAGTAACCATACACAATTACAAGGATTTTGCTATAACGAATTGATATGTAATAGTAGTGATAAGTATAGAAAATTAGCTAAATGTATGGAAAAAGGTACACAATTACACATTTTACTTAACACTATTAATTCTGATACTAAATTAACTCCTAGAATGTTACGTTATTTTTATGCTGCTTGTACCGTAGTATTTTATAAGAATATTAATGCTAGTTTTAAAGAAATAATAGAGGTGTTATTATATCCAGATACACGAAAAAATATTTTAGAAAGACTTACAGAAAACGAAAAAAAATTATTATCTGATGAAATTAAAGATTTATGTGACTTAAATAAAGTTAATAAGAATGGAACAATAGAAAATTATGATAGTAAAATAGACGGTATAATAGATAGAATAAGCATGTTAAAAACTAATCTATATACAAAACTAGCATATAATACACAAGGAAATAATAATATAGACTTTGTAAAAGCATTAGATCAAAATAAAGTGATTATTATAAAAGCTAGAGAAGAAGATTTTACCAATAGAAATATAAGAGATTTAATAGCTACTTTTTATTTATCAAAAGTATGGTTATCTAAACAAATAAAATCTGATACACGAACAGAAATATTTATAGATGAAATTAATTTATTTCCTGTTGCGCAAGTTATTCTTCAAGATATATTAACAGAATGTAGAAAATACTCTTTAATTCCTACAATAAGTCTACATTTTTTAGATCAATGCAGTAAAAAATGTAAGAATGCTATTTTAAGCAGTGGATGCAACTTTTTATTACTTGCTGGAGCAGATGTAAAGTGTTTTATTGAACTTAAGGAACTGTTTAATAAGGAAGGTTATGCAGAAACAGATTTATTAGAGCTTAAAAGATATCATGCTCTTTGTTTAATCAGAAATGAAGATAATGTTTATTCTGCATTTGTGGTAAAATTGCCAAAATAAAAGGAGGTTATTCCTCCTTATTTTTATATAAATTTATATAATTTTATATACTAGATAAAAATGAATATAGTATATCCAAATTGCTATAACCTTGATATAACCGCTTTGCATTTATTATGGTCGCTGTCGCTACTTCATAAACGCTTCGCATATCATAGCATATGCAAAATATATATAAAAATATTACTAATTAACAAAGTTTTAACACTTAAATTATAAATATTAGGAATATGTTCCGATTGCAAATTTGTTATTGGGAATTTACACTATAATTGTAGATAAAATAATTTCTCATTTGAAACCCCAACGAGCAAAGGAATCGGTTTAATAACCTTTTCCGGAAAGGACTTACTTTTAGAGTGGGTCCTTCTTTTGCTTATTGGCTATGAAAGAGGGTGATTCCAATGTGGACTTAATAAAAAAACATTTATATTTTAATCGAATTTTAATTTTAAAAGTTATATGTGTATATAGTATTTAGAGGCACTTACCATTTTTTCTAAGGGGGTTACTAATTTGTAATCCCTTTTATTTTGTAAAAAGGAGTTTGAAAAGATGAAAATAAATATAAAAACTCCAGAAGGAGTTCATGCTGAACAAAGAGAAATCGAAGCTTACATAAAACATATTCATAAAAAATATCCAAATCGAGAAATTGAATATCTAAATATAACAATAGATGATAAAGGATATGTAGATTTAGAATATAAACTTGTTCCTGTTTCATTTGAAAGAATCAGAAGAATCACAGGTTATTTAAGTGAGGTTCGACAATTTAACGATGGTAAAAAAGGAGAACTTAGAGATAGAGTAAAACATACTTAAGAAAATTGAGAGGTATTAATATGCAAACAGAAATAATTGTTGCTATTATAGCATTTATAGGGACTTTAGCTGGTTCTTATTTTGCAAATAGTAAAACTACTGCAGTAATGCAAGAACAAATAAAAAGTTTAAAAGAAGATATAAATATTTTGTCAACTAGAGTAGATAAACATAATAATTTAGTAGAAAGAATGGCAAAAGTAGAAGATTCAACAAAGTCTGCACATCACAGAATAGATCACTTAGAAGAATAGGAGGTTAATTATGATAGATTTAAATGTTATTAATAGTTATTTAGTCATTGGAGTTGTATTAGGTTGTTGTGGAATAGGATATGTTATAAAAACTAGCTTTGATTTTATTCCTAATAAGTATATTCCTTTCATAATGGCTGTATTAGGTGTTGTATTAAACATAGCAATATCTAAATCATTTGATATGAATATTTTCTTAGGAGGGCTTTTAAGTGGGCTTTCTAGTGTAGGATTGCACCAAAGTTTCAAAGCTTTAATTGAAAATAAATAGGAGATGATATAATGTCAATAGTAAAACCAACAATCGTTGAAAAATGGCAAAAGAAAAACAAATATGGTAGACCTGGAACTCCATTAAATTATACAAAAGTAGCAATTCACTATACTGGTGAAGCAGATGTTAAAGGTTCTGCTACAGTTAACTATTTTAACAATGTAGTTGCAAATGGAACAAAAGTTAATGGTAAATATGTATATGCATCAGCACATTTTGTTATTGATCTAGACGGAACTATTTATCAACTTATTCCAACTGATGAAAGATGCTATTGCACAAACTCAGCTAATAGATATGCTATAGGTATAGAAGTTGCCACAACAGGGCAAGATAATCATTACACAGATGCTACATATAAAAGTATGGTTCATTTATGTGCATGGTTATGCGACAGAAAAGGATTAGACTGTAAAAAAGATATAATAAGACATACAGATGTGGTGGGTAGAGCATATAAATTATGCCCAATATATATGGTTCTTAATCCTTCAAAATACACTCAATTCAAATTAGATTGTGCTAATTTAAAAGCTGGTAAGATAAAAACATCAAATATAATTAATTGTACTAATGGAAAAGGAAAAGTCACAGTTATACCTACTACTGCTACTACTAAAACTAAATACATTAGAATATTAAAAGATGTAAATATACATAGCAAAGCTGATTTTAATTCAAGCAGTGTGGTAGGTAAAGTTACCGCTGGTGGAGCTTATACTGTAGTAGAAACTATAAAAAGAACTGGAACAGATATGTATAAATTAAAATCAGGAGTATATATCACTGCCAGCCCAAAATATGTAGAAGTATTTGAAAAATAATTCTATCGGACGCGACCGATAAGCGACCGATAGCGACCGATAGCGACCGATAAGCGACCGATAATATTAAAAGCTAGGGGATACTCTCCTCTAGCTTTTTTTATTTTATAAAATTATTTATAATTTTGATTTTTTATATTCATATGCTATTTTATCGTCACTCATTTCAGCATATATGAGTGTTGTATTTATGTTTGTGTGGCCCAAAAGCTTTTGTACTGTTGTAATATCTGCAGTAGCAGCTAAACGAGTTGCGAAAGTATGTCGTAAAACGTGAGGGCTAAAATCTCCTGATAGTCCTATATCTTTTTTTATTCTTTCAAACATCTTTTGCACAGCTCTAGTTGTAAGTCTTTTATATGGTTTTTTAACTGATACAAATAAAGCATCATTATCGTCTTTTCTTTCATTTAAATAATTTTGTAAATAAAACTTTGCTACATCAGAATATATAACTACTCTTTCTTTATTTCCCTTTCCAATTACTTTTAAACTATTTGCATTCGGGTCTATATCAGATCTATTAAGATTCACTAGTTCTGAAACTCTTAAACCTGTAGCATATAGAAATTCTATTATTGCTCTATCTCTAGAATTTTTACAACTCATTCTTACATGTTCAAATACAACTTCGTTTAGCGAATGTTTTAATCTTTTATCTTCCTTCATTTTTTTTAATTTCCTAGCTGGATTAGTACTTATATACTCGTCTTCATATAAATATTTAAAAAATTCTTTTATGCATGTGATTAGTCCGTTTACAGTACTCGGTAAGCAATCATTTTGTTTATGAAAAATATACATTTTTAAATCAGTTACTGTTATATCTTCAATTTTCTTTCCTATGTAATTATTCAATTCTACTAGTTTATATTTTGTATTTTGTAAAGTATTACTTTGAATTCCTTCTAATCTTTTAGATTTTAAATATAAGTCTATATATGTGTAAAAATCTCCCTCCTCACTTGTAATCAAGTACATTTCTACATTTCGTGTACATTTGTATAATGTATCATATAAAGCTCGTTCTTGAATAATATTGAACCCAAATTGTTTTGATATTTCATTTGTTGCTTTTAACATAAATCGTTCGTTGTAAGTTGCTTGTTCTATTGCTATATTCATGTATATCCCCTCTTTTTGTAAAATAAAAGGCTCTAAGAATAAATCTTAAAACCTTTAAATTATCAACATACTATAATACTTCATATTTACCATTGTTTTTATACTGGATTTCTGTTACTCCTAAAGAATTCATATATCTGTTTAGTGGTTTAAAGCTTATTTTTTCTGAAACTCCATATCCATAAACTATACCATCATCATCTAAAATTCTAAATTTGTATTGCATGTTAGATTTATCAATGTCTTTATTTATGTATTTATCTTTCCCATCATCTGTAATGGATTTACACCATTTTGTTATACACCAAGTTTTTTTCATTTTTCTTACCTCCTTATCTTTATACTAAAAGTGTAACACCTTCTTTTATAAAAATCAACTATTATTTGTACTTAAAGTCCTATTTAAATACAAATATTTTTATTTTAATGTTGCTTTTTTACCATTTTTACCTTATAATATATAATATAAGGTACACAGAGTACTATTTAAATACAAATCATGGAGGTTATATATATGAGTAATTTTAGTGTTGCAGGAGCTGATATCGGAAACATCACTAGTATTTTTTCCGGGGATATTACAGGAACAACAAGCGAATTAATAATTGAAAGTAGAATTGAAAAATATTCTAATGTAAAAGAATTAGGAGAAAACGAAATTTTTGAAATTGATGGTGAAAAATGGGTAGTTAATCAAGGGCTATTTAAAAATGAACATCTAAAATTTGAAAAAGATAATTTTCTTCAACTATTATATTATGGTTTAGCAAAGACTTGTGAACATGATAGAGTAAAGTTGGTTATAGGAATTCCAGCTGGTCAGTTTAATGAGTATCACAAACAATTGAAACAATTTATAACTGATAACAATTTCAAAAAAATACAAATTGGAGTTGGTGAAGACCAAATAACAAGAAACATTCTGATAGAAGAAGTTATTGTTAGACCAGAAAGTTATGGTATTAAGAATCTAAAAGTTATCAATCAATGTGAAAAAGGTGTTAGAACTCTTATAGTTGATATTGGTGGAGGTTCTACTGATGTAGCTATATTTGATGAAAGTATGAAATTTATTGATGGTGAAAGTTTAGATATTGGTCTTTTAGATCTTTATAAGAAAGTTAGAAGATATATAAGCACTAAATACTGTAAAATATCTCTAGAAGATACTAAGAAAGTGTTTGATGGAGATATGAAAATGTTTAATATAACAGATTATAAATTCAAAGAAGAATACTTAGATGACTTTATGGAAGAAGTTATAAACGAATTTAAAGGAGCTTTCCCTGATGCATCAGCTTGTAATATAATTTTAGCTGGAGGCGGAGAAAGATTCGGATATAAATACTTTAAACAAAAATATCCTCAAACAATAGCAGTTTCCGATGTTCAAGTTAATGCGAAAGCATTTTACATGTTAGGAGTTGCAAAATGGAAAATAAAATAAACAGAGAGGTTAGAATTCGATTTTCTGATAGTGAAATTGAATTATTTAACTATATAACTTCAAAACGAAGTGCTTCTGGATTTTTAAAAGATTTAGCTACTGTAGAAATGAAAAGAGAAAACAATCTAATAAAAAACGTTGATGAAGTTGCTAGAGAAATTCTAAATTTATTACAAATAAATGGCTTTAATATAGAAACAGATAAACAAGAAGAATCTAAAGAAATAGATAAAGGTACAGATTTTAACAGCAATATAGAAGATGAATTTGACGATTAATACAAAGGGGATAGGTAAAAATAATTAAATCTATCCCTTTATTTTTTAACCTAAAAGTGTTACACTTAATTCAAGTACAATTCTAGGTAGGTGAATATATGGCAATTTCTAAAAATAATACCCGAATAAATATAGTTATCTCTAAAAAGAAAAAAGAAGATTTAGATAAAATGGCAAAAGCTGCAAACAAAAGTACATCAGGATTTGTAAGTGAAATCGTTTTAGAATATTTAGAGAAACAAAATAAAGAAAAATAAACATAAAAAAACCTACTTTTTTGATCGCGCCAACAATCAAATTGTACAGAAACTGTAGCAAAGTAGGTCTATCTTGTATCACATATATCAATGTTGTATTTATATTATATCATGCATTTATTATATTTTCAATTCTTTAAGATAGATAAAAATTGCTACAAATCGATAAAATTCAACATAGGAGGGAAATAGATATGTCTAAGTTCGAAAGTAGCAATGAATCCAAATTTATAGCAAGCGCAGAACTAGCCAAAGGTTTTACAGTTATTCCAAATGAAATTATGAACGATATGAATTTATTAGGCCCAAATGCATTTTTTGTATTTGCAAAGATTTTACAATATATATCTAATCCAAATCATGTAATAAGTATACAAGGCTTAGCTACTCAATTAGGAGTAAGTAAAACTAGAGTATCTAATGGCTTAAATAAGCTTATAGAGGTTGGTTATATAAAAAGAACACCTCTAAAAAACGGTAACCTTACAAATGGTTATTTATACGAAGTTTTTAGCGAAAAACAAAACGTAGATATTACGAACGTAAACGATAACGTAAATATGAACGTAAGCGAAAAAACTAATAACGATGAAAGCGTTGAAAACACTACATCTCACCGTAATCCTAAAAACTGGGATACCGAAAATAGGGATACCAATTTCTGCGATACCGATTTTCGATACGCTAATAAAGAAAATAATAATAACAACTATATTAATAAAGAAAATGAAGTTGTTGTTGGTGTTGAAAAAGAAACAAAACTTATAGAACTATATAAGTCTTTTAAAATTGAAAAAAGATTTATGCCACATACTAAAAAACTACTTTTAGAATATGCAAATAAATTTGATTTAGATGTATTTGAACAAGTTTTTATAGCAGCAAGTGAAGAAAGTGTTAGTAAAAAATATGCTTATATGAAACAAGTTTTTGAAAATCTAGATAAAAAAAATATAGTAACTTTAGATGATTATCAAAAGGATCAAGCAGAATTTAAAAATAAAAAACAAAATAAAAAAGACAAAGGAAAAACTGTTACAAAAGATACTGGAAAAGAAAATAAAAAACCTTTAACAAAGTATCATGATACATTTAATGAACATTATAAAAATTATAGTCCAGAAGAATTAGAAAACAAACTTAGAAGAGTTAAAAATGAACATATAGAATCTAAATCTAATAATTACAATAATAACAGTAGTAACATAGAAAGAAAATTATATTTAACAGCAATTGAAAATGGTTTAAATTCTTTAAGTGAATTTTCTCAAGAAAGGGTAATAAATTATGCTTTAAATAATAATTTAGATATTCCAAAATAAGGGGGTGATAATATGCTAAAGATAAGAATTACATATAACTATGAAAGACCAGAAGAATTAGAAGAGGCTATTAAAAAGTTAGAAAAGGAATTTGAAATTATAAGTCAATCACAGGCTTATAAAAGTAGAGGTAAAAGTAAGTATTCTAGCATCTATTTAGATGTTGAAATGAAAAAATAAAATAAAAAAGTCGCCCACACAAAGATGAGCGACCCTGGAAGTTACAACTATGTTATAACTAACCGTAGCAAGTAAATTATAACATAGTTTTTCTCCAGGAGGAAGGGGAAGAATAATGAGAAGACATAAAGTCAAAATGTTCGACGATAATATGAATTTAGAAAAAATATTTTTTGTCGATGTATTGTCAGATGAAGAAAAGGCAATAAAAAGAAAAGAGGAAGAAATAAAAGATTTTTTGTATTTTAATCCAATTTTAAGATCACTTGCAATTAAAATTTTAGATTGGAGGGGTTGGAATGCAAAATGATAGTATAGAAATATTAGATAGAGATAAAAAAACAAAAGCAACTTATATTTTAAGCAAAGAAGAACATTTAGAAGGATATAAAGAAAAAACTGAATATAATTCATGGCTTGAGGTTGTATTTGCCCTTGTAATAAAATTTTGTAGATTTAGCTTATATTTAGTTATTAATCTTTTAAAAATGCTTATAAAGGTCATAGAGGGATTATTTTTAAGAGATTATGAACCTTTTAAACCTATTAGTGATGCTTATAAAGAAAAACAAGATAAAAAAGTAGAAGATTATATTAAAAGAAACACAAAACCGCATGCAGTAACTTCACACAACTACGAGTTTATTAGAAGTAAAGTATTTGCTCGTAACTATCTAAAAATAGATAAATTACTTTCTAATTGTGCAAAGCATGATGCGGAAATGAACGAAGATCTATATAAAGACATTATGAAAAGAATAGATATTATCATTACAGAAGCAGAAAGACAAGCACATGCAGAAGGATATAAATTTGCAAAGAAAACTAGATATAAATTTGAAAGCACAGAGGAATTTGACAAATATATTGAAGATAGAGTTTTAAGAGGGGAGGATTATCGTGAATATAACAGAGAGCAACTGGAAGAACTTGATGAAAGATACAATTAAAGATTATTTATTTATAGATGAAGATGCTGTTCCAGTTACAAACTTTGATGATTATTACATAACGAGTTTTGGAAGAGTATTTAGCAGCAAGAAAAGATTTGAGCATCAAACACTAGATAAAATTGATTATGGAAGTGTTGTTTGGAAAGAGCTGAAAGTTTTTTATACTCACAGATATAAAACTGTAACATTGGTCCAAAATGGTAAAAGAAAAAATATTCCAGTTCATAAATTGGTTTACGAAGGATTCTTTGGAGCGTATAATACAAGATTTTTTAAAATAGTATTCAAAGATAATAATCCTGAAAATTGTAGAAGATCTAACCTAAGATTAGAGTTTAGAAATAAATCTCAAAAGACTTTAAAAGAGTATGAAAGACAACAACGATTATATGAATTACTAGGGTAAATTTCCACTACCCTAGTGGATTAAAAATAACATAAAAAATGCTAAAGCCTCTACTCTAAATGAAAAATTACTTTTAAGAGAGACAGGGACAATCGACATGACAGGGACTATTTTTACCGACTATTCAGGTTTTAAAGTTGAATGATATTAATTAGAGAAGGGGTAATAAAAATGAAAAATAATAACATTAAAAAATTATTTGAACAATGGGAAATTAAAAAATTTCTAGAACCATTTGAAGAAGAAAAAGTTAGTGTATATGTATTAACTATTTGTGGGGTAGATTTTAGTATGTCAAATGCAACTGTAAAATATACAGATGATATTATTGAATTTAAAACTAAAAATTGTACAACAAATATAGTTCTTCAAGCTATTAAAAGTCTAGAAATAGATGAAACAACAGAAGTTGCCAGAGTTAAGGCTAAAACTGAAAACGGAACTTTTGTAAAATTTACTTATAAAAATATATAGGAATATGTTCCGATTGTAATTGGAAATGAAAGGTGTTAATCTTATATTGTATAAGACTTAAAGTTTTAGCTATATTACTAATATAAGTACTCCTTTCTTAAAGAATAACTACCTTTCCATCTGTGAGGTAGTTATTTTTTATTGTTAATTAGGAATATGTTCCGATTGAAGTTTTGAAAAAACAGTAGTATCATTAATAATATAGTTATCTAAGATTATATTTTTTTATTCCTAAAATATTTCTAGTATCATTAGAATTTATGGTATGAAACAATACTCCCTAACCGCTCTTAACCCTCATCAAGAGCGGTTGTTTTTTGTGAAAAGTTAGGAATATGTTCCGATTTTCAAATTGTTATTGGGATGTTATAATTAAATTGTTAAAAGTATTTCTATATCTTATATATGACCTATGATTATTTAGAAGAAAATCCATCTTGCGGAAGGTGGATTTTTTTTCTTTTCTAGTGTTTTTGTGGAATATTAACCAAATATTTTACATTTACGAGAAAAAGCAGTTATTTTAGAATAAATTTTATGATAATCAACAATATTTCAAAGGTAAGAAACGAGAAAAATCATAGTCTTAGAAAGTTAGCATACAAAACTAAACTAAGTAAAAGTACTCTCTTTAGACTGGAGAATAACGATACAGTACTGGATCTAGTAAAGCTAGAAAAAATAGCGATAGCTTTAGGTTGTAGAATAACTGACTTATTTGATTCTGAATACAAATAGTGTCCCGCAATGGGGGACAAATAGACAAAATGGCAATAAATGGAAGTATAATGTAAATAAGGTATAGAATTTTATGAAAATTAGTATTATAATATATCTACACAGAACGTAAGTTCGATATATCTATTTTCAAAAGGGGGAAAGAATATGGATAATGAAAGGGAAAAAGTAATACAAAGAATAAGCAAGGCTTTAAATGAAATATCAAGTATTTATGTTTTGTACAAATTAGAAAATTATATCAAGTGTGTAAAAAATAAGTGCTCTAAAAAAGAACACTTATAAAAAATAATTATTTTTTTTGATTGTTTAATCCATTAATTAGTGTGATAATAGCATCTACATACTTTTCATCTAAGAGAGATAGTCCTGATACTATCTCTTTTATTTTGGATCCATCATTAATGGTGGCGTTAGCTAAAATTTCATTTAATGCTATTTCCTCTTTCGGTAAAGTATACATATCACCTTCTCCAGTCAAAAGCCATTGCTCATTTACATTATAAACACTACATATGGATTTTATAAGATATGGTTTCATTTCCACTCTTTCGGCTTCGGTGTTTCCAATTATATCTCTAGAATATCCCATTCTTGCACCAAATTCAGTTTGGCTTAATTCCATATCATTTCTGACTTTTTTAATTCTTTTACCGATCATCAAAACACCTCCTTATATAAATATATATAACATAACTAATTGTGTTGGTCAACACAAAACATGACATTTTTAAAATAAAAAAATGTTTTATTTGCCCAAAATGTGTTGTAAAACACAAAGAAATAGTTTATAATGTAACTAACAACACAAAAGGAGGGGGATAATATGAATTTAACAGAAAATAAAAAAGAGAAAAAAATCTTAGATGCAATAAACGATATGAGAAAACTTGATGACACACAATTAGATATAGTAATTGACTGTATAAAATCTTCTCTAAAAGTCCAATACCTATTAGGGTTAAACAAAAATAATTCTAACCCTTTAAAATCTGAATAGTAGGTTGAAAAAAATGAATATGGAAAGAGCTTTTAAAGGAATTTGGATTCCTGCTGAAATTTGGTTATCTAAAGAATTGAAAATAATGGAAAAGTTATTTTTAGTAGAAATAGATAGTTTAGATAATGAAGATGGATGTTTTGCAAGTAATGAATACTTTTCAAATTTCTTTGATTTATCTAAAAATAGATGTTCAGAAATTATAAAATCTTTAGAAAAAAAGGGCTTTATAGAAATAGAATACATCTATAAAAAAAATAAAAAATCAATAGAAAAAAGAATAATAAAGATTATTCGAAATATCGACCAACCTATTCGAAATATCGAAGGGGGTATTCGAAATATCGACCAGGGGTATTCGGAAAATCGAAGGGGGTATTCGGAAAACTGTGAAGATAATAATACAAATAATAATATAAGTATTAATAATACAAATAATAAAAAAGAAAAAAAGAAAAAAAGAACTGATTTAGATGTTCTTATAAATGAGTATACTTCTAACTCTTTCTTACAGGAAACAATAATAGATTTTATGAAAATGCGAAAGAGCATTAAAAAGCCTGTTACAGAAAGAGCATTAAAAGGAATACTAAATAAACTAGATAAGTTAGCAACAACAGATGATATCAAAATAAAAATACTGGAAAACTCGATTGAAAATTGTTGGCAAGGAGTTTTTCCACTAAAAGACAACTTAAGTAACTACAACTCAAATAAACATCAAGACAATAACAATTCAAACATATTAGAGGACTTACAAAAATATCAAGGTTATATAGATCCCGAGAAAATGAAACCAGTAAGTCAAGATGACTTAGATGAAATAGACGAATTACAAAAAGAATTAGATGAAATGGGAGGCGGCAGCATAGAAAAATGGCTATAGAATATCAATGTGAGAAGTGTAGAGATTTGGGATACACTTTACAAGAAGATAAAGAAGGCTATACTCAAGCCGTTCCTTGTGAATGTATCAAGAAAAGACAAATAAAAGAAAAGTTAGAAAGATGTGGCCTAACGAATTCTTTTAAAAAGAAAACTTTTTTAAACTTCAAAACAGATACAGAACATCAGAAACAGGCGAAATTACGAGCCATGAGCTACTGTAAGAAGTTTAAAGAGGAAAAGGGTAGTTTCTTATTAACTGGAAAGCCGGGAACGGGAAAAACCCATTTAGGAATTGCAATGATGATGCAACTCGTAAATCAAAATGTAGGATGTAGATATGCTGAATATGTTAGCTTAATTATGAAACTAAAACAATGTTGTATGGATCCAATTAATTACAACAAAGAAATAGAACAGTATAAGAATTGCACTGTGCTATTCGTTGATGATTTACTTAAAGGTCAAACAAGCGAAGCTGATAGAAAGTATATCTATGAAATAATAAATTATCGTTACATGACAGAAAAACCGATTATAGTAAGTACAGAAAAATCACTAGATGAATTGATGGATTATGATGCTGCTATAACTAGTAGAATCATAGAAATGTGTAGAGAAAACATAATCGAGTTTAAAAATGTACCAAATATGAGAATTAAGGGGGTTTAGAAAATGCCACGCAACACCTTGGGTGACCTAAATAATCATTTATTCGCTCAATTAGAACGTTTAAATGACGAAGAGATAACAGGAGAAAAATTAGAAGATGAAATTATAAGAAGTAAAGCAGTTATAGGAGTTTCAAAACAAATTATTGCCAATGCAAATGTTGTATTAAAAGCAAAATCCATAGAATTAGAATATGGTAAAAACAATGAAAAAGAAATGCCTAAAATGCTAGAAGGTGGTGAATAATGAGCGAAAAACCACATAAATGGAGTGAAGAAGAAAAAAAGTATCTTGGAGAAATTACTCCAGGGAAACATCGTAAGGAAATATTAGACTTAATGAACGAAAAATTTGAGTATAAATTCAAACTAAGTCAAATAACAAGTGCAATTAAAAGATATGGATATAACACAGAGTTTGATGGCCAGTTTCAAAAGGGACATAAAACGTGGAATAAAGGAACTAAAGGACTTACTGGTCCAAATAAAACTTCTTTTCAAAAAGGTTGTAAACCTTGGAATAAAAAAGAAATTGGTAGTGAAAGAATTGATAGTAATGGATATATTCTAATGAAAGTAAAAGAACCTAATGTGTGGAAGTTGAAGCATAGGATTCTATATGAAAAATATCATAATATCAAATTAACACAAGATGATGTAGTTATATTTGCTGATCAAAACAAATTGAACTTAGAAAAAGATAATTTAATATTAATTAATAAAAGTCAATTACTAAGAATGAACCATGAAAAATTAATTTTTCATGATAAAGAATTGACGAAAACGGGTTCAAATATAGCTAAATTAATAATGAAAGTTAGTGAAAGGAAAGGTAAAGATGAATAATGTAGTTTTAGTAGGACGATTAACAAAAGACCCAGAGTTAAGATACATACCTAATTCTGGAACACCTGTTGCTACTTTTACGATGGCAATAGACAGAGACTATAAGAAAAAAGATGGGACAAAAGAAACAGACTTTATACCAATAGAAGTTATAGGGAAAGCAGCTGAATTTTGTGCTAATTATATAACAAAAGGTAGATTAGTTGCTATTCAAGGAAATCTTAGAGTTGATAGATATCAAACTCAAGATGGAGAAAATAGAACTTTTACTAAGGTTAGTGGTAGAAGTGTACAAGCATTAGATTATCCGAAAGATAATCAACAAGGAACAAATAATATAACAAATCCAGGGTTAGATCCAAATGGATTTCAAGCTATAGATGATGATGACATACCTTTTTAATTTAAATGGGGAGTATAAATGATAATTAAATTTTTAGAAATAAGTTTAATTTTCTGTATAGGTTTTGTGGTTGGAGCATGGTGGTGTGCTAATGCAGAAGGAGATGATTAAATTGATTTGCAAAATAGAAACCTTAAAAAAAATAGCAGAAAAGTATCCGACACTTACAATTTTAGAATTTATAGAAACTTATAAGGGGGTAATCAAATGAACATAGGGGGGTTATGTTAGGAGTAAAAGGCTAAATATGAAAAAAAGCCGAACAGAATTAGCAAACGCAGTTGGTGTTACAGAAAGCTATATAGCAAAACTAGAGAATGGGGTTATAACAAATCCTACTCTAGTAGTGCTAAAAGGACTTTCGAAAGCTTTAAATGTATCACCATTAGAGTTTTTTAAATAGGGGGAGAAAATGAAAGAGATAAAATTAAAACAACTATCAATAAGCAATTTTAAAGGCATATCAAAATTAGACATAAATTTCAAAGACATCACAACAATATCAGGCCAAAATGCAACTGGAAAATCAAGTATATTTGATGCTTTTACATGGTTATTATTCGATAAAAACAGTAAAGGAGATAGCAAATTTGAGTTAAAACCTTTAGATGAAAATAACGAATATATAAGAGGTTTAAATCCTCATGTAACAGGCATCTTAGAAGTAGATGGATTAGAAGTAAAACTATCAAAAGAATATAAAGAAAAATGGACCTCTAGAAGAGGAGAAAGCGAAAAAGTATTTGATGGGAATACAACAAAATATGAAATTGATGATATTCCAGTTAAAAAATCAGATTATAACAAGCAAATAAATGAAATAGCAGACGAAGAAACATTTAAATTATTAACTAACCCTTTCCATTTTCCTTCTCTTGGTTGGAAAGAACAAAGAAAAGTCATCTTAGAAGTTGCTGGAGGGAATATATCAGTAGATGATGTTGTAAAAACTGATAAAGATTTAAATTTAGTAAAACAAGATCTAGAAAAAGAAGATGTATCAAAGCTAATAGACAGTAAAAAAGGTAGCATTAAAAAACTAAGAGAAAATAAAAAGTCAATTCCTTATAAAATCGAGGAATTAATGGAAACAGTAGTTGATTTAGATGTAAAAGAAGTTGAAAAAGAAATAGCATTTAAAGAAAGTAAGTTAAAAGATATAGACAATAAAATAAGCGATATAGCTAATAGTAGTAAAGAATTATTAGCTAAAAGAAATGAAGTAATGAAAAAAATAAGTGAAAATGAAAACTTAATCGAAGAAGAAAGACAAGCTGACAGAAAAGATTATGACAATAAAGTAAGAATATTAGAAGAAGAAAGAAGAAAAGAAGAAAAAGATTTATATTCACAACAACAAAAGAAAAATGAATGTGAATATAAAATAGATGGATTAACTAGAAAGTTTGAAATGCTAAAAAATGAAGCTGCTAAATTAAGAGAAGAATTTAGTGGAATTCAAGCTGAGAAAGTTGATTTTAGTAGTATAAAAACAGAGTGTCCTACTTGTAAACGACCTTTTGATGAATCAGACATAGAAGAAAAACAAGCAGAATTAGAGAAAAACTTCAATCTTGATAAAGCTAGAAGAAAAGAAGAAGTAATAGAAAAAGGCAAAATAAAAGTTAAAGAACAAGAAGATATTCAAGAAGATATCGAAAATTATACTTTAAAGCTTTCTGAGATAGAAAATAATATAAACATCAAGAAAGAAAAAATAAATCAGCTAGAAAGCCAAATAGGAGGTATTTCTTATACGCCTAATGATGCAACGAAAGAAAAAATATTAAAACTTAAAAGAGAAAACAACAAGCTTTTAGAAAGTTTACAAGAAGATGATACATATCCAGATAAATCAGGACTTTTAATTGAAAAAGGAGAAATTAATACACAACTAAAAGGGTTATATAGTCAATTAGGAGCAGTTAAAAATAACAAGAAAGTAAATCAAAGAATAGAAGATCTAAAAGCAGAGGAAAAACAAATCGGAGTAGAAATAGCAAGACAAGAAGGTCTTATAATGCTATATGAAAAGTTTATTACTAAGAGAGTAGAACTTTTAGAAAAAAATATAAATAAGCATTTTAAGAACGTAAGCTTTAAATTATTCTCTACTCAAGTTAACGGAGCTATTGCAGAAACCTGTGAGGCAACTATAAATGGAGTACCATTTTCTAATGCAAATACTGCAGGTCAAATAAATGCTGGTATAGATATAATAAACACTTTATCCGAGTATTTCGAATTAGTCGCACCTATATTCATTGATAATAGTGAATGTGTAAATAAAATAGCAGATACTAAAGGTCAATTGATTAAGTTGGTAGTCACAGAGGATAAAGAAATAAAAATAAATGAATAGGTGTAAAAATGAAATGGAGCATAGAAGAAGAAAAGTTTTTAGAAGAAAATTATAAATTAATATCAGATGAAGAAATAGCAAAATATTTAGGGCGAACATTATCTTCAGTTAGAGGAAAGGTTAATTTTGAAAAAGCTAAGAGACATAAACAAGATAGATTGACTAAGAAAAATAACTATCTAACAGAAGAACAAAGGAAAGAAAAAGTTAAACGCATATTGTTACTAGCAACAGGACTAATTGTTAAGTGACTATATACATAGAAATATATAGTCAAACATATAGAAAAGTGGACACATTAGTCTTTTGTATATGGCTTAACAAGAGGTTTCAAGGGTTAGTGACTGCTTTTATGGAAACATATATTGCAGATATGAACTATGTTGAGTAGTAAGGTAAACACACACTTTTAGATGTAATCGTCAGTCTGAAACTCTGTGAGTGCTAACCAAGAAACAATGCTAATGTCCTGTATTGATAACAGGGAAACACATATCCTCTACTTGACATTCCCAAGACGAAAAATTCTCCGAAAGGAAGGTGTCCAGAGATGGAAAATAAAATTGAATATTGTTTTGTTGTAGATAAAAACAATAGACCTTTAGCTCCAACTAAAGTAAATAAAGGTTGGTATTTGATTAGAAAAGGTCGAGCAAAATTAAAAAGTAAATATCCTATGGTAATTCAGTTAGAAAAAGAAGTTGAACCTGATGACGAAGATGAAAGTCATATGGTTTGTGGAATTGACGATGGTAGTTCTCATGTTGGAATAGCAATTGTTCAAAAATGTCCAAGTAAAAATAAAGTTGTATTTAAAGGAACTATTGAACAAAGACAAGATGTAAAACACTTAATGGATGTTCGTAGAGGATATAGACAATACCGTAGATATCATAAAAGATATCGTAAACCTAGATTCAATAATAGAGCATCTTCAAAAAAAACTAATAGATTAGCGCCAAGTATTAAACAAAAGAAAGATTCTATTCTTAGAGTTTTATATCAATTAAATAAATGGATAAATATTAAAGAATATTATCTTGAAGATGTAGCAATAGATATAAGAGCAATGACCGATGGATATAAACCTTATAATTGGCAATATCAGAAGAATAATAGATTAGATGAAAATCTTAGAAAAGCGACAATATTAAGAGATAGTTGTAAATGTCAAGAATGTGGAAAAACAAATACTGTACTTGAGGTTCATCATATTCGAGCAAAGAGATTTGGTGGAGCAAATACTATTGGGAATCTCATTACTCTTTGTTCTTCTTGTCATCAAAAGACAGAAGGGAAAGAACGAGAATTTGAAGAGAGATATTTCACCAAAATAAAAAGTAAGCCAAAAAGATTTGATTATGCAATGCATGTCATGCAAGGTAAAAATTATCTTAGAGAAAATATTAAACAATTAGGAATATTACATCTTACAACAGGTGGAGATACTGCAAATAAAAGAATTGAATGGAATATAGAAAAATCTCATTCAAACGATGCTATTTGTATAACAAATTGTTTTCCAGATACTTGCAATATAAAAGAATGGATGATTAAACCGATGCGTAGAAAATCAAAAGCAAAAACAGATAATGTATTAGGAATTAAACATAGAGATTTGGTTGAATATACTTACAGAAATGGAGAAACTCATAAAGGATATGTTACAGCATTATATCCACATTTGAACGCATTAAATTTTCAAAGTCCTACAAAACATTGCAAAAAAGTAAATGTAAGAAAATGTAGATTACTTTGGAAATATAATAAAATTTATTGGTTAGATAGTGTGATATAAACACATTTGTCTATAATTAAACATAATTAAACACTAAAAAGTTAGGAGAGTGACGAGTATTGAAAAATCAAATAATTAAACAATCTCAAAATATTGCAGAAAAACCTAAAACTGTTACAGACGAAGTTTTAGAAAGGGTAAGAGAGTTACAAGCAAGTAAAGAATTAGTAATACCAGAGAATTATGCAGCACAAAACGCTTTAAAATCAGCTTATCTAATCTTACAAGAAACAAAAGATAAAAATAAAAGATGTGTATTAGAAACTTGTACAAAAGTAAGTATAGCAAATTCTCTTTTAGATATGATTATTCAAGGATTAAGTCCTTCGAAAAAGCAATGTTACTTTATTCCACATGGAAATAAACTCCAACTAACTAAAAGCTATATGGGAACTATAGCTGCAGCGAAAAGAAGTAAATATATAAAAGATGTGAAAGCTTATTGTATCTATGAAGGTGATGAAGTTGAGTTTGAGTATAAAAATGGAAATATAAATGTAATAGATTATAAACCTGATTTAAAAAATATAGATAACTCAAAGATAATAGGAGCATTTGCTGTTGTTATAGGAGAAGAAGGGGTTTTACATACGGAATATATGAGTATGGCACAAATAAAAACATCATGGGCGCAAGGACCAACAAAAGGTAAAAGTCCTTCACATATAAATTTCCCAGATCAAATGGCTAAAAGAACTGTTATAAATAGAGCTTGTAAATTATATATAAATACATCAGATGATAGTGAGTTATTTGCAAGTGCATTTAATAGAAGCCCTTATTCAGATGATGAAGATGTTGTGACATTCCAAAATGAAGCTTTTGAAAGTGAAATAACAGAAAAAGCTAATAAAAAAACAATAGATATAGATGAAGTAGAGCAAATGGAAGCAGAAATAATTGATGAAGATACGAAAATAGATGCTGAAGTTGTAGAAGAAACTCAAGAGGAAGAAGATTGTCCGTTTTAAAAGTTTTAGCAAGTGGGAGCAGGGGTAATTGCTATTTACTTATTACTCCTGATGAAACTCTAATAATTGAAGCAGGTATCAAATATAAAGAAATTTTAAAAGGTCTTAATTACAAAATTGACAAAGTTGTTGGATGTTTAGTTACTCATGAACATAAAGATCACTCTAAATCAATTAAAGACTTAACAGAAAATGGAATAGATGTATATTCAGCTAAGGGGACTTTTGAAAAGTTAAACATAAAAAACTATAGGACTAAAATAGTAAAAGCTAACAAAAGGCAACAAATAGGAAATTTTACTATTTTACCGTTTGATGTTATTCATGATGCAGAAGAACCTTTAGGATTTCTTATAAAACATCAGGACATAGGAACTTTGTTATTTATAACTGATACTTGCTACTGTGAATACAACTTCAAGAATGTAAATAGTATCTTGGTTGAATGTAACTATATCAAAGAAAATTTAGAAGAATATTGCATAGAAACAAGTTTAAGCGTTCGTATAAAAGAATCACATTTTGAACTTGAAAATGTAATTGACTTTCTAAAAGCTAGTGATTTAAGTAAGACAAGAAATTTGATGTTATTACATTTAAGTGACAAACACGGAGATAGTCAAATAATGAAAGAAAAGGTAGAAGAAGCTACTGGAATACCTGTTTTAATAGCAGAAAAAAGCACAGAAATTATATTTTAGGGGGTAAAAGATGATAAAAGCAATCGTAAATAATGAAAAAGTAGAGGTAAACATAAAAGGTGAAGACAGAGCAGAAATGTTGACTGAACTAGCATATTTAAACTATGGAGCTCTAAAAGGAATGGCAGATGAATGTGATATAAGTGAAACAAAATTATTAAAAATCTTAACTACATCAATAGAAAAAATAATACAACTAAGAAGTAAAGATATAAAAATCAAATCACATACTGAAACAGAAGAAACAAACATAGAAGAAGCTTTAAAAGGTGCAATAGAAAAGCTTGCAGAGTTATTAAAAGACAAGGAGTAACTATGAAAGAAAGAGTAGGAAATATAAGAAAGATAGATAAATTAGGAAGAGTATCTATACCTGCAGAATTAAGAAGATTGTTACACATAAATAGAGAAACTCTTCTGACAGTAGAGTATGATTCAATTTTAAAAGAAATAAGAATTATACCTTTAAAAGAAGAAAATTAACTAATAAATATCCTAGGAGGCGTAAAACCTCCTGGGGCTATGAAAAGGTGATGAATATGGGAGGCAAAATAGCAACTGATTTAGAAATAAGAAAGTTAAAAAGATTGTATAAAAAAGGTTATAGTGCATTAGAAATAGCTTACAACATAAACAGACCTGTTTCCTTTGTAAAAAAATATATAAAGAAAATAGAAAATAAAAAATAGTAAAATCTTGAAGGGGGTTAATATAATGGGAAGACCTTTTGGAAAAGTTGACAAACAAGATTTAGTAGGAAAGAAAATAGGAAAGCTTACAGTTGTAGAGTATGCTGGAAAAAGAAATAGAGGAAAAATAAAATACGATTATTACTTATGTAAATGTGAGTGTGGAAATGAAAAATTAGTAGTTAGATCCAGTTTGCTAAAAAAGAAAGTAAAAAGTTGTGGATGCTTAAGAACAAGTAAAAATATTAAAAATGCATTTGTACCAAAAGTACAAAAATTAGAAAAAACTAATGGAAATACAATTAAAGTTTATAAACTTAATCCAAATGAGCTAGATGCATATTTAAAAGAGTTAAAGACGAAAGAAGTTCAATATGCTGGAGTTAGAGGATGGTGATAAAGTGAAAGTTTTTCAATACGTAGCTCTTATGAGTAAAGGCAGAATAGAGAGTGATAAAGACCAGGTATTTAAATATTTAGTTGAAAACTTAAAAAGCTCTTGTGATGTTATAACTGATTTAATACAAATAGACTTATGTAAAAGTGATTTTTATATAAAAAATTGTACAAAATTTAAAAGTTGCAAAGATTGTTTAAATTACTTTTTAGACTGGGAGGTTGATTATGAAGAAGTGCAAAGAATGCAATAGAGAATATGAAGATCCTCAAACTGTTGGAGACTTCTTTGGAATATGTGATGAGTGTTATAAAGAAGAATACAAAAAAATAGAATACAACAAATACATAATGCCTCTTCTAGCTGAAAATTATATTTCTACTATAGAACAAATGATGAAAGTAACAGAAGAACAAGCTGAATTTATTGGAGCGGTAGCAAAATTCGAAGCAGAAAGTGGAACAAATGAAGAAAAAGAACATATAATCGAAGAATTCTTTGATATGATTCAAGCATCTTTAGGACTTTTAGACAAAATGGGATTAATCAATCTCTTAGAAGAAGGTCGAATAAAACATATGGCAAAGTTAATCGAAAGAGGTTGGGAGTTCAAGAAAATGATATAAACATTCAAGAAAATTATTTTATCTACAAAATTAAAATAATGAGGTGGAATGTTTGAATAAAGATGTTATGGAAGAAACAGAAATGATTTTAAAAAACATGAAATTTATAACTATCTATATACAGCAAAAGGAAGAACATATAAAAAAGATAAAGGACGGAGATAGGGGGGCGATAAAGGCAGTTTGTAATGATATGGTTAAATCTTCTCCAACTCATGCAATTAATAGACCTATAGAAAATGAAGTTATAAGAATAGATGATTTAATTGCAAAAGTTGAGGGAGATATATTTGAACATAAAAAAAACAGAAAGGTGATATCAGAAGTGTTTAAAAGCATGAGTGAAAAACAAAGAAAGATATTTAAATATATTTACTTTGAAGAAAAAACTCTTAAAGATATTGCCGAGGAGTTTGATTGTACAATAGCAAATGTACATTACATTAAAAAGAAAATAATCGAAAAAATGGCGGTGGCTTTATTTGGCCAAGAGGCATTGAAAGGGGAAGAAAAATGATAATACATAAATCAATAATACATGTACTAGATACAAATAGTGATGCTCCAATATTAAATGACTATGAATGTAAAAATAGTTTAGAAGTAGATAAGTTTTTTCAAAAGATAATAACTAGAGTTTTAAAAGATGATGATCTAAGAAAAGCAAAATTCAAAGATTACAACGATAATATCGTAAAAAATTGCTGTGAACAAATAATTTACGATGAAAAGACATTCTTACAAAACTCAAAAGAGATAGCAGCATATTTATTTGAAGTAATGCAACGAAATAATGAAATAGATTCTTGTGATTTAGCAATATGTTTATACAGTGTTAAAGATGAAAAAAATGTAGCAATTATAAAACTTGATTATAAAAAACTTTATACTCATTCAATAGAATATGTAGAAGATAAATTTAACATACAAATCGCATCAAATGAGATAGGTATACCTGAAACAGGCCGACAAAAGCAATGTGTAATAGTTGGACCTAATGGAGTGAATGATTATTATCACTTTAGATTATTAGACAAAGATGCAGAAAAGGACCAACTAGAAACTAAATTTTTAACAGAGTTTCTAAATGCTGAAAAGATAGAAGATGATAAATATAAAACAAAAGTATTTAAGAAAACTGCAGATAACTGGATAACAAATGCAATATCAGAAGATTTGAAAATGGCCGAAGATATAAGAAGTATGCTTAATTATACTTTAAAAGAAAAAGAAACTCTAGATGTTAAAAAATTTGCTGAAAATAGTATTCAAGACAAAGAATTACAAGAAAGCTTTAACGAGCAAATGGAAGATAGAGGTTTAACTGAAAACTTTGAAATAGACAAGAAATGGATTGAAAAGAAACTTAAAAACAGAAATATAAAAACTGATACTGGCTTTAGTATAAAAGGAAAGTTAACAGATTTTGAAGATCCAATGAAATACAGCTTTAGAAAAAACGAAAATGGAACATTCGACATAGTATTAAAAAATATAACTTTTTATGAGGAAAAATAAGCTAAGGGGATATAAACATGGAAAATGAGTATAAAAGTCATACAATCTGTGATATACATGAAAAAATGATTGATTTACTAGAAGAACTAATAGAAAATGTTAGTTCAGTTACTGGAACATACAATACAGTAGAAGAATTAGAATCTATAATCAGTAACATGACATATGAAATTAAAGATATAACCGACTTGATAAAAATAGCAAAGGAAAAAGGTCAAAGCATGGAAGATAGATTATATCTTTATAGAGATGCAATAGAAGGTTTAGGATTTATTAGGAAGAGTGAATAAAATGGAATTTGAATGTGGAAATCTCACACAGTTTGGATGTGGCCGTATGGACGGAGTAAAAGAAATTATGGCATATAACAATGATGGTATATGCACGAATATTTGCTGTTATGGATGCGAAAAATCTAATTCATGTGTTTATAAATGCAATAGAGTAGATTGGCCAGATGAAGAAAGAAAAATTAATTATAACGATGAAGAATTGAGACAAGAAAAACTTTTAGGAATTAAATGTTATAACTGTGCAAAAGAAATCAATCAAGAAGGTCATAAGATGAATATTAGAAGTGATGAAGCAGATTGTGTATGGCTATGTGATGATTGTTTTCATAAGGCATGTGGAGACCAAAGTAAATTTGAAGATCTAGAAAGAGAAAGATTAAAATACGAATTTGAACAAGAAGAAATAAAGCAAGTTGATTATGAACAACTGACATTCTTTTAGGAGGGAATATGATAAAGATACAATTAATAAATGATAACTTTCAAAACTACAAAAGATATGGAATACCAAAAGCACAACTTGTAATAGCTGATATTCCATATAACGTAGGAGTAAATGCATACGGAAGTAATCCAGAATGGTATGTAGGTGGAGATAATAAAAACGGAGAAAGTAAAAAAGCCGGAAAGATGTTTTTTAATACAGATAACAATTTTAACATAGCTGAATATTTTCACTTTTGTAATAAACTGCTTATAAAAGAACCGAAAGAAAAAGGTAAGGCACCTGCAATGATTGTATTTTGTGCTTTCGACCAAATACAAACTGTGATAAGTTACGGAAAGAAATATGGATTTAAAAATAGTTATCCATTATTCTTTATAAAAAATTACTCACCACAAGTTTTAAAAGCAAATATGAGAATAGTAGGAGCAACTGAATTTGCAGTTGTACTTTATAGGGATAAGTTACCTAAGTTTAACAACAATAAAGAAATGGTTTTTAACTGGATGAAGTGGGAAAGAGACGGAAAAGAATATCCTAAAATACATCCAACTCAAAAGCCTTCTAAAGTTATAAAAAGATTAATTCAATTATTTACTGATGAAGGTGATGTAGTTATAGATCCAGTGGCAGGAAGTGGAATAACACTAAAAGTAGCTAGAGAAATTAATAGAAGTGCATACGGATTTGAAGTAGATAAAAAATTCTATGAAAAAGCACAAAAAGAAATGCTAACAGTTAGTGACCAGTTATGTTTTATATAGGAGGATAGAATGGACGATTATACATATAAATGTGAATTTTGTGGGAAAGTTTACGACTGTAGAGAGCAAAAACATTATACGATTGACATTCCTGGAGAAAAGTTTTTAAAACAAACTTGTAGTTTAAAATGTGCAGAAAAGTATAAAGATAGATTAATAGAGGATGCTGAAAAAAGATGTTTAAATCTAAGACAAAATACTAAAATTATTGAATATAAGGATGAAAGATGAAAAAGAAAGATTATATTTATGATAATGGTAAAATAAGAAATTGTGTTGCTAATATACTAAAAATGAATCCATTTGAATGGTGTTATTATTCGATATTTCATTGGAATTATTTAGGTAAAAAGTTATTGGAATTAATTGATTGCTTAAAGGAAATAGCTTTAAATCTATTATATATAATCCAAATAATAATTGTTATATTGTTAATGCCTTTATTTGCTCATTTTACATTAAAAAATGCTAGAAAATATTGGGGAGAGAATAAATAAGGAGGATATATGAACAAAGAAGAAATGGAAAGTGCTGTTACAATGATATGCACAGTACTAAAAGGATTATTAGAACAAGCTGGATTATACATAGCTGTTGATAAAAAGACAAAAGAATTTGTTTTTATCGAAAGAGAAAGCTTTGATAGAGGAGATAGCAGAGGAAGAACAGCTAGAGTATCTATGGAACAAATAAATGTAAAGGAATAGGGGAGAAAAATGGATAAAAAAGAAAATACAATAAAATACTTCATGAAGGCATCAGAAAATGAGGAATTATTTACAACTATCGCAATGGAAGAATGTGCAGAATTAATTCAAGCAATAAGCAAAGCAAAACGAGGCAAATTGGATGCTGACAACATGGCAGAGGAAATAGCTGATGTACTAATAGGAATTGAATGGCTTAAAGAATTATATGATATTGATGCTTTAGAAGTACAAAAGTGGATAGCATATAAACAAAACAGAATCGCAAAAAAACTGGAAAATAGGGGGTAAGTATATGGCAGAGCAATACAGAAAATTTAGATTTATCCTAAAAAGTGGTAAGGAATTTGAGGTAAATATAAGTGGAGATAAAGTTATAGAACGATTAGCGTTAGCAATGAATACAACAGAGAAAATTCCTGATGAATTAGCTATTCAAGAAGGAGCATTTCTTATAAGATTATCAGAAGTAGCAGCTATAGTTGATATAACAGAAAATTAGGTGATATCAATGAAATGTAAATACTTTAAAAAAGAAACTGGCGATAAATACTGCAGCAACTATTTAGGACCACAAATAGTAGGAGCATATGGAGAAGGAACGATTATAAAACATAACTGTAAAGATAAATGCAAGTATGTTGATTGTAAGAAACTTGAAGAATTACAAGTACTAAAAAGGGGGTGATAAGCTTTGCTATTAAGCAGAGTGAATGAAATTGTAGAACTGGCTAGAATCTACATGATAGCTTACAAGTTAGAACCTATGGAGGCTATCGAATGTGCAATAAAAGATATAGAAGAACATGATAAGGGGGACTATTGATGGGAGAAAGAAAATTGGTATATCCAGCGATATACAAACATTTTAAAGGAAAAGAGTATATTGTATTAGCTATTTCAACTCCAAAGAGTTCTGGAGAATTACGAGATTATAAAAAAATAACTTGGTATCCAGTTATGACAAGATATACAGAATATATAGAACCTAGCTTAGCAAACATTCCAACTTATAGACTTGAAGATGGAACTAGAGTTCATCCTAAAATATATGTAGATACAAAGTTAGTCATATATATGGCTTTATATGGAGATTATCAAATATATGCTAGACCATATGATATGTTTATGAGTGAAGTGGATAAAGAAAAATATCCAAATGCAAAACAAAAGTATAGATTTGAATTAGAAACCGAGTATTATTAAAGGGGAAAACAATGAGAGAAATGAAAGTAAGAGGCTATTCTTTAGATGAAGGCCAATGGATAAAAGGTTTCGGAGCAGAATACAATGATGATCTAGAAACATATTTAGTACATAATTACCGAGGATTCTTTGAAGTAGACGGAGAAAGCATCGGAGAATATACAGGATACAAAGATATTAATGATATAGAAATATGTGAAGGTGACATAGTAGAAACAACTAGAGGATTAAATCATATAATTGGAGCGGTTATATATCGCAAAGCAAGTTGGTATATACAATCAAAAGAAGGATATAACGTTAGACTTATTTCTATATTCTCTACTGCAGAAAATAAAATTATAGGAAATGTGTATGAAAATAAAGAGTTGTTGGAGGAAAACTATGAATAGGGAAATTAAATTCAGAGGGTATGACAAATTCGATAAAAGATGGGTTTATGGTTATGGATTACATCAATCAATTTTTATAGATGGTTCATCTAATGCATACGTAACAGCTGGTATTAGAGAAGTATTTATTGTAGATAAGGAAAGTGCTGGACAATATACAGGTTGTAAAGATGCTAACGGCAAAGAAATATATGAAGGAGATATAGTGGAAAAGGACTTTATGGAACCATGGCTTGACGATTCAAAACTTATAGGTGTTGTAGAAATGATAGAGGGTTGCTGGTGTGTTGTTAATGATAAAAAGAAGGTAGCTAAAAATCTATGGAGTGAAACAGATGTTAATCGTGTAATAGGCAATATATACGAAAATAAAGAACTACTGGAGGTGGAATAATGAGTAATGATTTTTTAAAAAAATGTGAAAACTGTAAAAATTACGTAAATAATGAATGTAAAATCTTTTTACTAACAAACATACACCAAGCTTGTGAACATTGGGAAGAAAAAATATATACAATAAAAGAAGTATGTGAAAATTCTAAAAAAGAAATAGAACAAATAAATGACCCAGTTAACCATCCATCACATTATACTGATGGAAATATAGAGGTAATGGATTTTATTGAAGATAAACAACTAAATTTTGCTAGAGGTAATGTAATTAAATATGTTTCTAGAGCTGGTAAAAAAGACTCAAATAAAGAATTAGAGGACCTTAAAAAAGCATCATGGTATTTAAATAGAGAGATAGAAAGATTAAATAAGGAGACAGATTAATGGAAGATAGAAAAGAGTTAATAAAAGCACTTAAAGTAATTCAACAAACTTGTAAATCTGTTACAGGTAAACAATGTGATGATATGTATGAATCAGGTAACTGCCCTATATATGATATACTAGGTAGTTGCACTTTAGAGGATGTTCCAGAAGATTGGTACATAGAAGAACATGAATAGAGCAATAGCAGATGCAATAATCATAGTGGTTATTGGTGCATGGATAGTGAGTAAGTTATATATGTAAGGGGGATAAATGAAACCAGGATTTGAAAAACGTTTTAATAAAGAAGATCTAGTTTATTGGTGTCATAAAAAAGCACATGAATATTCTGTTCAATATGGCTTAGTAGATGAACAATTTTCTGATGCAGTTATAATTGATTATATTGTGCCAAGAGAACGTAGAATTATAGACGGAATACCACTTGATGAATTTAAGAGCGAGGAAAGATATAGAAAACTACCTAAAGGTTGGTCTTATGATACAAAATTATTTGAAGTAACACATGAAGTTTTAGATGAAGAAGAAAATGAATTTTTAAGAAATTGTAAAATTACCGATTCTAAAGGTATAAAAGAGGCATATAATAAAGGTTATTTAGTTAAAAAGAATAAAATCTTTGGAGGAAATATAGAAACAGAAATTACAAAGCAAGGTTTTAGAGTTGTTAAAAAATGGCCGATGTATGTTCCATATATAACACATGTATCTATAAGACCTGATAAAGTATATTTTACTTATGAAGAAGCAAAAAAAGAAGTTGATGATAATATTGCAGAATTTAATAGACAAGCAGAATTGTCTGAGTATGATTGGTGCGTTGAACAGATAGATAAAACTCTTAGTAGATTTAAATTTTACAAAGGTTTATCTGATGAAGAAATAAATCAATATAGGGAATGGATACTTGGATTAGACAATATAGAAAATATAGAAACTAGAATATCCGGTGGAGAAATTCAATGGAGATATCTAAATAAGAAAAGATGGTGTAATATTGAACTTTAAAACAGGAAAATGTAAATTGAAAAAGAATGTATCTAAAAAAATAAATCAGCTTAATTTTGGACGAGGTAAAAAGTTTGAATATCAATATATAACTGGAAATAGAGTCAGAATATTCAAGAAAGGTATACAACTAATTATGAGCAAAGAAGAGTTTAATAACAATTTTGAGATAATAGAATCTATAAAGTGGTGAAAACATGAGAAAAATCTTAGGAGGAAAAGAGAATGCCTGCCCTCTTTGTGGGGGTATGGTGTTCTTCTTAGAAATAGATTATGGAGTAGTCAGTCAATGCAAAGATTGTGGCTGTTTAACTAAAGGTAAAATGAGGGAGGAAGTTAAAATTTATGAAATGCAAACATGCAACAAAAGTGGGGAAACAAATAAAATGTTCTAAAATTAATGACTTATGTATGTTTTTAGATCCTGATGAAAAGAAATGTAGACAACTTAATGGCCAAGGACCTATAAAACAAACTAAACCTGTAGATACAAAGGAAAAGAAAATTGTAAAAAGTACATATTTAGCATTAGCTTTATCATGGTTAAAAATTAAATTCACAAGAGATTATCAAGGAAATTATGTATTTGAAAGAACAGAAAAATTTAACTATGCATGGGCAAAATTAAATCATTTGAGAAAAGAATTAGAAGAATGGGAGGAGGAATAATGGAAAATTTATTTAGTAGATTAAAAGGCGAAAAACTTAAAAGTATGAATTTAATGCAACATGAATTATGTGAATCACCAAGATGCGAAGAATGTAAGAAATATTATACTAAATGCACATTCAGAGAAAGAGAAGATAAAATACAGGAAGCATTTGAAAATTTGGAAGAAAAATTAAAAATATTAATAAAAGGTGATGATAGCGAAATATAAAATATATTAATTTATAATAGGAGGAATATTAACAATGGCAGAATTAAAAGTAAAATTAATGGCTCATACGCCTAATCCAGATGCAATAGTTGCAGCAGCAGCAAAACTTTGTTACTCACCAGTAGGAGTAGACGGAATAATGGAAAAACTTACAGATGAAGAAGTAGCAAAATTTGTAGAACATTTAGTAAGTATGGGACATGAATCTCCAATAGAACATGTTACATTTACTTTCGGAATTGAAGGAATATCAAGAAGTTGTTCTCACCAAATAGTAAGACATAGAATAGCAAGTTTCTCACAACAATCTCAAAGATATGTAAAACTAGATCAATTCGAATACATAATTCCACCAGAGATAGAACAAAACGAACATGCTAAAGAAATATTTGTAGAACATATGAATAATTGTCAAGAAGCATATGACGAGTTAGTATCAACTCTTATTCATAACAAAATGGATAAATTATATCCAACTTGGTTTAGTGATGTAGATAAAGAATTTGATCAATTAGAAAAAGAGGAACAAGCGAAACTAGACTTTTCGCCACTTAATTTATGGGCAAAGTACAATAGAAAAAAATACAATGCAATCGAGAAAGAAGCTATAGAAGATGCTAGATATGTATTTCCTAATGCTTGTGAAACTAAAATGGTTACAACAATGAATGCTAGAAGTTTATATAATCTTTTTAATAAAAGATGTTGCAATCGCGCTCAATGGGAAATTAGACAACTAGCAGATGAAATGCTTAAATTAGTAAAAGAAGTAGCACCTGTATTATTTAAAAATGCTGGAGCACCTTGTACAGTTACAGGTAAATGCCCAGAAGGTAGCATGAGTTGTAAAAATCCTAGAAAGTAGGTGAAATTATGAGACCAACATGGGATGAGTATTTTATGGAAATTGCTGAAATAGTAAAGAAACGCTCAACATGTATTAGAAGACAAGTAGGAGCAGTTATTGTAAAAGATAAACAAATTCTAGCGACTGGTTATAATGGAGCACCTAAAAAATTAAAACATTGTGAAGAAATAGGATGCAAAAGAGAACAACTAAAAATACCATCAGGACAAAGACATGAACTTTGTAGAGCTTTACATGCTGAACAAAATGCTATAATTCAAGCAGCTTACAATGGAGTTAATATAAATCATTCTACGTTATATGTAACTACAAAACCGTGTGTATTATGTGCAAAGATGTGTATAAATGCAGGAATAGAAAAAATAGTTTATTTAGGAGATTATCCTGATGAATTATCAAGTGAAATACTAGAAGAAGCAGAAATTGAATTAGTTAATTTTGATAAAAAATAAAATTAAATAGACTTATAGAAATGGGCTAGCTACTTAATTCTAGCCTGTTTTTTATTGTCGAAAAATAAATTTAAAAAAGTTTCAAATTCGCTTGACTATTGGTAACCAATAGTATATTATATAAGTATAATAAATAATAAGAAAGGGGTTAAGAAAGATGAAAAAGAATTTAATGAAAAAAGCTCATGAAATGACAAGAGAAATAGTTGAAAAATATGGCGATGTAGATTATAGAACTCAGTTAGGTTTATGTTTATCTTTCTTAGCTCAAGAAGGGGAACAAGAAATGAAAATAGAAGGAAAAAGCGAAAAACAAATAAGATATGCTAAAAATTGTAGAGAAACAAGAATAGTACAATTTGAAAGAAAAATAGAAAGATTAGGAGCAAGTGAAGAAAATAGAACAACTTATGAAGTAAGAAAAACTGCTGAAGAATTAGAACTTACAAAAGTTGAAGCATTACAAATAGGCATAAATGTATTAAAAAACATGACAAAAGCTTGGGAAATAATCAATGCTTGTGAATGTGATATAGAAATATTAATATACCACTACGGTCAACATAGATAGGAGGAAGATATATGGAACAAAGAAATTTGAAAGTAAGTTGTTGTAAAGCTGGAGGCAATGCAAGTAAAAATGCATTGTCTTACAAGTTAACTCTTCCAGTAGCATGGATTAAAGAAATGGGTATTGATTCAGAAAATAGAGAAATAACAGCTACTTTTGAAAATAATAAAATAATAATAGAAAAAGGGAAAAGAAATGAAAGCTTATAAAACAAGAACTTGGAATGATTACAAAATCTTAAAGGAGGATTCTATCAACACAGTTGATTTAAGTGAAATAGCAGAAGTAAAATTAGCTGAAAAAAACGGAGAACAATATATATTCGGAATAACAAACAATGTAGATGATACATGGTGGCAAGGATTTAAACTAGACTATGAGTATGATGGTAGAGATTTATTCAAGTTATATGATTATATAATAAATAATCGTTAATTAATATTAATCAGCTAGGGATAAATGAAGATAACAGAAAAATACAGTTAACTTTTGACAAAGATAGAATAATTATAAAGAAAATGGGGGATTAATAGATGAATTTAGAAGAAGGTTTAAGAAGAATAGATGAATTAGCTTTGGCGGGACAAGATTTAAGTGATTACCCATATAGAGATGAAATAATATATACAGAACACAGTGATATATTTTTTACTCTTTATAATCATAGAACACCGAGAAGAGATTTTTATAAAATGGTAGAACAGGCAAAAGAATTGCTTCCTAAATTATATTGCCAACCTGAAAGAATAGATTTATTAAATGACAGTATTAATCTTATATATAAAAAACAGGCACACCATAAAAAAGAATATATTCTTGGCGGAATAACATATACAAATCAAAAATTATATATTGAAATATCAACGCCGTATGCATTAAAAATAACTTTTAATAATGAAACAATTGAAAGAAAAGAATGGAAAACTGTATGGAATAGTAATTTAGAAAAAGAAATAGAAATTCCTTTACATGAAATAAATACATTAAATACAGTGATAAAGAATTTTATGGAGTGAAAATAAAAGGAGGAGATATTATGATATATGGAATTTTTAGTGGACATTATTCAGACTGGAGTATTGAAGGATATTTTAAAAATAAAGAAGATGCAGAAAAATGGGTAGCTTTAAAAAATGACGAATATGGTTACGATGAATATTATATTAAAGAAATAAGAAATATAGAAATAGACGAACATATTAAAAATTTAAATGTTAAACATTATCATGAAGTTGGTTTTATATACAATTCTTGGCGTAAAAAGTTTGAAATGTTATATGAACCAGATAGATATGAAATCACTCTAGGAGATAAACCTAAAAAAATATACACAACAAATTCTTCTATTAGATTTAATTTAATATCAGACACAAGAGAAAAAGCAGAAAAAATATGTCAAGATTTAATGACTCAAATAGCTTATGATTTTCAGAATACAAAAAATTTAAAAGAATCTATTATTAATATATGTAATGGATGGATGATCCAATAAAGATATAAAGTTTTAATATATTAACATGCAAAGAGGTGATTAAATTAGAACAATGTATTTAAATTTCGTTTAAAATTTTTAAAAAGTATGTTATAATTATATTAAGATGCAGTAGTTGTATCAAAGTAAAGGCAGTCTTTTCAAGACTGTCTTTTTTTATTTTGAAAAAGGAGATATGCAAAATGAAAGATGTTTTAATAGTAAACTCAGAAACAGAAGATCTCCTAGATAATTTTAAAATAGAAAATGATGAAGAGTTAGTTATTCAGAAACAATCTAAAAAGTTAACTCCGAAACAGAAAAGATTGATTAATGAAAAAAATGATTTAAAGAAGTATTGCAACAAGCAAGGAGGCTTTGTTCATATGTTTTATGTAAATAAAAAGTTACTTTTCTACGATTTGGATATTGACAGAGCTAATATAGCAAGAATAATTTATTTAGCTACATATATTGATTATAATGACAGAAAAGAAAATTTGCTTATATTACATAAAAAAAATAATAAAGTAGAACATATGACAAAGAAAGAGATTCAACAAAAACTAGGATTAAAAAGAGATGCTTTTTTAGCTTTTTTAAGTGATATGAAAAAACACAATCTTATTTTTGAAGTAGAAGAAAAGTTTTATCTAAATCCTAAGTATTTTAGTAAAGGTGAAAATTTTTATAAAAATAAAGAGTATGTAAGAATAATGATTAATACAACTAGATATTTGTATGAACATACTACAATTAGGCAGCATAAAACTTTATCCTATGTATTTCAATTAATACCTTATGCAAATTGGAAATTAAATATATTATGTAAAAATCCTTTGGAAGTTGATATTGGAAGGCTGGATAAATTAAGTCTAAAAGATATTTGTGAGTTGTTAGGATTAAGTACAAAACAAAATTCAATGTATCTTTTTAGAGACAGTTTAAGAAAATTTCATATAAAGGTAGATGGGCATAAATATTATTTATTTGCATACTCAAAAGTATATGCAGGAGAAAAAACAAAAGATTATTATATAATAAATCCTCTCGTAATTTGGGGAGGAAACAATACAGAAGAAATAAGAGAAATAATAAATTATTGTTTTTTTAAATAAGTTAGCAAATAAGGGCAATTATACGATTAGCTACCGTATAAGTAAGAACTCGAACTTACAGCCCTTATTTTTTTATATCGAGTAAATATTTATAAAGTCGAGGTTATAGATATGTTAGAAAGAAAATATACAGTTTATAAACATACAAATATCATAAATAAAAAAGTATATATAGGAATAACAAAGCAAAATCCTATTGATCGTTGGAGAAATGGAGAAGGCTATAAAGGACAAATTTTTTATAGAGCTATAAAAAAATATGGTTGGAACAAGTTTGTACATGAAATATTATTTACAGGATTGACGAAGGCAGAAGCTGAGTTATTAGAACAATGTTATATAGAATTGCTAGATTCAAATAAATCATGCAAAGGTTATAATATCGCTCTTGGCGGAAATTTACCTTCTGAAATAACAATAAGTAAAATAAAAGAAACTTTAGGTATTAAAGTTATGAACTTAGAAACAGGTAAAATATATTATTCTATAAGTGAAGCTATAAAAGATACAGGAAATTGCATGACCAATATTCAAAATTCTTGCATAAAAAACAAAATTAACTTAACAAGAAAAGGTTGGATAAAGTTAGAGGATACAAAATTAATAGAAATAAATGACGATAAAAAAATTATTTGTATTAATAATAAAAAAGTATTTAATTCTATAAAAGAATGCTTATTATATTTAAAAAAAGATGATAAACCTTCAGGAATATATAAAGCACTAAATGGAGAAGATGGATGCAAATGCTTTGGAAAAGATCCTGTAACAGGTGAAAAATTAATGTGGGAAAAATTACATATATATGATAACCACATAAAAAGCGGAACTCTAGAAAGTTATTTAAGAACTAAGTTTGCTAAATCTAAAGTAGGAAGAAAAAAAACAAAAATAATATGTACAACAACAGGAGAAATTTTTATAGGGTGCAAAGAGGTTGAAACAAAATATGGAATACATAAATCAGCACTTATAAAAGCAATAGACAATCCTAATAAAAGTTCTGGTAGAAATCCAATAACAAATGAAAAACTTAAATGGATGAGGTATGATACATATTTAAAAACCCAGCTCGAACCGACAAAATTAATCCAAAAACCCAGCTCGAACCGATAGTATAAAAAGCCTTCAAAATATTGATTTTCTAATAATTATAAGACTTTTAAAGGTGCTTAACTATTATATGTTATATACAGAACAGAATTTCTCTTAATTGCCTACGGCATAAACCTCTATAAATGTTGCAAATTCAATGTATTTAGCTTATAGAAGGGGATAATATGAAAATAAAAAATGAAGATTATGAAATTATATGCGATACAAGAGAACAAGATACATTAATCCAAGATACTCTTATAAAAAATGGAATACAGGCCACTAGAGAAAAATTAAATACTGGAGATTATGCTATTAGATATCAAAAAGAATATATACCTAATATTTTAATAGAAAGAAAAGCAGGATTAGATGAATTGCTAGGAAACTTAATGGATCCAGTAAAAGACGAAAATAAAGATAACCGTTTTATAAGGGAACTAAAAAGAGCAAAAGAAGCAGGAGTTAAATTATTCTTGCTTATACAAGACAAGGATTATTATATCAAACTTTTAAAAGGTGAATATATAAGCCATGTTCATCCTAACGCTAGCGCGGCTATGGTAATTTCATTAATGGCCAAATTCGATAATCTTCATATTATTGCATGTGATAGAAAAGAATCACCTTCAATGGTCCATAAAATTTTATATTATCACTTAAGAGAAGAAATAAAAAGGAAGGAGGGTAATTGATTATGCCACGAGAAAAAGATTCTAGGTTAACAGAAGACCAATTAATTGCAGCAGAATTATTAGTGTATGGTGCAACTAATAAAGAAGTAGCAGACCAATTAGATGTTTGTGAAAAAACTATAATGCGCTGGAAGAAAAGACCAGAATTCATGGAAGAACTTGATAGACAATATGAAGTTGCTAAAAATAAAGTTGACAATCGTATAATGAAATTCTCTAATCAACTTTTACAAAATATTCTCGACCTATCAAGATCAGCTAAGAGCGAGAAGGTTAGACTAGATGCAAGCATATACTTACTTAATAGATTGGCTGGCGCTCCAATTTCAAAAGTGGAAACTAAAACAGTTATTACTCCTGAAACTGAAAAAGAAAATAATAATGAGCCTTCTTGGGATGATTTTAATGATTCAGATGTTATAGAAGGGAATGTAATAGATATAACAGATAGTGAAATATCATAAGAGGGAATGTAGGGGGGCGCTTATCGCGGTCCGTATTTAAGAGGTGTCGCTGTTGAAAATCTGCTGGAATAGTCACTTTAATAGTATTAAGCTATAACAACTATTAAGACAAGGAATATATTACCAATAGAATAAGGACAAACAAGACAAAGCGCAACGTCTTAGAGGGGCACACAGAGGGTATAAGACAACAGAGTGAACAGTAAGACCAGTATAGTAAAAGACAACAGCATTAATAGTACTCTATAAGGTATCAATACTTATAAGTTATGATACACTTTGACATAGTAAGTGATATCAATATGTTTACTTGTCTTATAACTTAGTGTCATAAGTAACCAGGTAAAACAGTGGCCTTTCGGTGGGGTAAAGTGCTCCAGGTAGGGGGGCGGTGCATTCTATACCCTAGTATTTTCAACGCGTGCGCCAAGCCACAGAGAACTGCTCAGCAAAAAATGAGACTTGAGGGGAAAATGAAACCTCAAAAAAAATCCTACAAAAAATTTTTTGGAAACTTGAGAAAAAATAAAAAGCCTACTTAACAGTAGACTCTTTAAGAAGTTGAATAGCTTTATCTAAAAGTTTAGATATTGGAACAGATGATTGGTTAGAATATTCTTTAAGCCATTGATACAACTCTTTATCAATAGCGGAACCAATTGGAACTCTGTTTTTTAAATCTTTTCTTGCCAAAATAATCACCTCGAGTTAATTATAAAATATATTACAACTGATTACAACTGATTGTAACTGATATAAGTTTGTGATATAATATAATTAAGAGGTGAGATAGAATGTATTTTGGAATTTACTCAATAACAAATGTAGTAACAGGTGATATGTATATAGGACAAACGATCCAAGATTTTGAAAAAAGATGGAAAAGCCATATAAGTGCTTTAAATAGAGGTAATCATGATAATGAATATCTTCAAAGAAGTTGGAATAAATATGGAGAAGATGCTTTTAAGTTTAAAGCTATATATTATTGTGATGAACTTGACATTTTAAATGATTTAGAAAAGTATTATATAAAAAAATATGATACTTATAATAATGGATTTAATATGACAGAAGGTGGAGACTATTTTCTAAATGAAATTCCAGAAGAAATACGAAAGAAAAGATTAGAAAATTTAAAGAAAGTAAATAGAGAAAGAAGTGATTATACAGAGCATCAAATTGCTAAGGTTAAGGAAATGTTGTCAGTACTAGAAAATAATCCAATCTCTATAAAGAAAATATCTAAATTAACTGGAGTTAGAGAAAATATCATTTATAGCATTAAAAATCTTGACTCTTGGATAGATGTGAGATCCGATTTAAATGAAAAAATCAAACAATTAAATTTTATAGAGTGTAGAAATAAAAAAATTATAGAGGATTTATATTCTTATAATTATTCTTTAGAAGAACTTTGTAATAAATATAATCTTGCAGAAAATAGCATTAGAACTATTTTTTACAAAGAAAAAATAAAAGATTATGGTAAAGTTTTTAAAGATGTGAAAAATACTCGAATGAAACAAAAATTTTTAAAAGGAATGGAAAAAGGTATCGAAACGTTTATAGATATGGAAAATTTTACTGGACATTCGAGATATACACTTGAAAAAATGTGTGAAAGAGAAGGATTACAAGAGCAATGTAAAAAGCTAAGAAAAATAAGAAATAAAAATATGTATAAGAGCAAAGAAAAAGGAGTTAATTATGATATTAAAAGGAAAAGTTGGTTTTTAAGAATAACCTTTAATGGAAATCAGATACCAATAGGCCATTTTAAAACAGAAGAAGATGCTATAAATGTAAAACAACAGTTAATTCCATATATAGAAAGTAAGGATTACACTTCTATATTGGCAGTAAAAGCTAAATATAGCAAAAATGTTGCTCCTAAGAAAACTATTAAAGCAACAAATTTAAAAGATAATTCAGAAGAAATTATTGAGGGAATAGGGATTTGTGCAAGAAAACTAAATATCCCAAGAAAAAATATAGAAAGGGTATTACAAGGAAAAGGAAAAACAACGCATGGATATACATTTGCATATGTTTAAATGTTAAAAACAAATATTTAAAGTCCATAAATAGGTTTACAACTTTTAAGACTTATGATACAATATAAGTATAAAAGATAATCATAGGGGGTTGTAAATATGAAATATGGATATGCAAGAGTTAGTACTTACTCACAAAAGAAAGATGGAAACTCATTAGAAGGTCAAACAGAAATATTATTAGCAAATGGGTGTTTAGAAGAAAACATAGTAGTTGATTCTTATACTGGAACAAAGAAACAAGAAGATCGCAAAAATTTTGATAAACTTCTTAAACAATTAAAACCAGGAGATACATTAGTAGTAACTAAGTTAGACAGATTTGCTAGAAGTACAATACATGGATTAAGCATAATAGACAAATTACTAGAACAAGATATAAAGGTTCATATAGTAAACTTAGGTTTAATGGATAATACACCTAACGGAAAGCTAATAAGAACTATCTTCCTTGGATTTGCCGAATTTGAAAGAGACATGATAGTTGAAAGAACAAAAGAAGGCAAGGCAATAGCTAGACAAAGAGAAGATTTTACGGAAGGTAGACCGCAAAAGTATTCAAATAAACAAATTAAGCATGCCATTGATCTAAAGCAAAGTGGCATGAGTTATAAGCAAGTTACAGAAGTAACAGGAATAAGCAAAGCTACACTAATTAGAAGAATGAAAGAATATCAATAAGAAAATAAATAATAATACATTTTAAAAGTCAGAGAAATCTGGCTTTTTTTATTAGGAATATGTTCCGATTGAAAAAATATTGTTGGGAGATTAGAATATAATTATCAGTTAAATATTGGGTGTTCGTTCAAAGGTAGGACACAGGATTTTGATTCCTGGAATAATAGTTCGAATCTATTACGCCCAGCCATGTATGTGTTTTAAAAAATAAATCTAAATCTATTTTAGGTAGCTTAGTATCTTTAGGATAGCATTGTGTGAGCAGTGTAAAGGCATGCTGACTACATGCCGCTAGTTAAACTAGTCCATCTAAGCAGAACTGAATGTCCAACGTCTTCATGAATTGATAGTAGTGGAGATAACTACGTAACCCAAGAGGGACAGTCTTCGAAAAGGCGAACCGTATATCGAAGATTTTCAGGTGGCACTGAATAATTTACCTCACGCCAAATTGGTCATGTAGCGAGACATAATCAGGAGGTTATATAGTCCGATGCTGATAACAAAGGGCACTAACCATTGTTAATAGTGAAACAGTGAAAGGGCTGGAGTATGTATTAACAACGTGGAGTAAGAATTCAATGAAACACACTGATGTTGTGAAGTATTTCGTGTCTCAAAAGGAAACGAATCTTCAGGAACAGCACAACGTCTGTCAAATTTAATTCAGATTTATACAGGCATAGAGAATATTAATTTTGGATGATAAATTGTCTATGATAACAAAACAATAAAAGGAAAAGTCTGTTCCCTTATAGTATGAAAGTGGCTTAATACTAGAATATCCTTGCATGATATAATCTAGTGCGTGACACCTCCCAAGGGTGAATCGTTTAACATGAAGTTGCATGGTGGTTTTGCAAACCTTTGTTGCTCGCAAGGCAGACAGAATACGAAGTGTTGAGTAGTACTATAGTAGAGTGCCTCGTGTTAGGGTTTTGTGGCACTATAAAAATACAACCAGTCATGGACAATACGTATTAGGTGCGTGGATAAGCAGAGAATAAATAATGCTGCGAAAGGTGTCTACAGAATGCTTTAATCTCAAGCCTTCTAATAGATATTGGCTTATAGCTCAACGGATAGAGCACATGGCTACGGACCATGGTTTGTTGTGAGTTCGAATCTCACTAAGCCAGCCATTAAATTTAAAGGGAGAATGTCTATGAAATTATATGAATTAGCTTATTTAAATGTTGAAAAAGATAAAAACTCTAGAAATTTTGGGGTTATGAATAAATTTATCAATGGAAAAACGTCTCACAATATCGTTAAAAAGAGTAAGCAAGAAAAAGAAGAAGTTATTTGTTACCTAAATGGTAGAGCAATGACTAAAAGCAAACTAGAAAAGACTTTTCCTAAGAAGAAAAATAAATCAAAGAAGAAAAAATATGTTAAAAAGAAAAATACAAAAGAGTAGTTATTAATTGGCTGCTCTTTTTTTATGTAAATAAATTCAGAAGGGAGTGATTAGATGATTTATTTTGATGATATAGAGTTTACTGATGATAATAAATACTCTATATACTTGATTGATAAGTATTTAAAAAAATATTTTCCTAAAAATCAAAATAATATCAGAAAAAAATACCTTCCTAATGAAGTTGCAAAGGTAATTGGAGAAAAGGATATAACTTTTTTTAGTTTATATTTTCTTAGAACAACTTTCGTGCCAAGTGATGACAACAGTGCAAGGGAATTATGTGAAGAACATTATAAAATATGGAGAGTTCTCTCGGAGGCCTTTGTACAGGATTTATACGATAAACTTAATATAGTAGAGCCTAGGGGACTTGCTAAGTCAACTATATGTGATAAAACACTTGCAATATGGTTACATTGCTATAAAAAATCAAAGTTTACTCTATTAGGAGCCAAAACTGCAGATGATGCCGAGCAATTCTTAAATTCTATAAAAAAAGAATTTCTGGAAAATGAGCTTATAAAAGATGTATTTGGAAACTTAATAGATTTAAAAGGTAAAAAGCCTAATTCGAAAGATTATTACAAGGTTAATTCAGGCGAAATTGAGTTTACCAATGATACATATATAAGAGCAGTAGGCTCAACTACTTCCGTCCGTGGTGCTAACTGGGGAGGTGTAAGACCCACGGTAGTTATTGCCGATGACTATCAATCCGAAGTTGATGTTATAACTGAAGATGCTAGAGAAAAGAAATGGAATAGATGGTGTAAAGAAGTAGAGGAAGTTGGAGATACTGCAGTATTTAGAAAAGGTAAAAAAGTTAAAGCAGCAACTAAGTTTGTAAGTATAGGAACTGTTTTACATATTGATTGCTTAATAAGTAAGCTTAGTAGAAATAGAGATTATCACACTATTATGAATAGAGCTGTTTTATTAGAAGATGGCCAAACTATTGATGATATATTTGAAAGTGATTTATGGCTTGAATGTAAAAAGATTTATTTTGATGATAAAATAGAAGATCCTCAAATACAAGCTAGACAATTTTATGAAAAACATAAAGAAGAAATGAAATATCCTGTTTTATGGGAAGAAAAATGGGATTTTTTTATAGATATAGCAGTTAAATACTGGAGTAATAGAAAATCATTTATGTCAGAAAAAATGAATGATGCTAGTAGTATAGGTGAAAAATGGTTTAAATCTATAAGAACTCAATCAGTAGAGGAAATAGAGGACCATATTTTTTTAAAAACAATGCTTTGTGTTGACCCAGCGGGAGACAATTCTTCTAATAAGAAAAAGAAAACTGACTCATTCGCAATGATCGTAGGCTCATTAGGAGAAAATGACTTTAAATATATCAGAAGAATGGTACTTGAAAAAATGAGTTTCACAGAGTATTGTAATACAATTATTGATATTTTATTAGAATTTACAGATATAACTCATATATCTATAGAAAGAAATACCTATTTAGGTTCAGATGTAACTACTATACAACAAATGATTGAAAAGATACCTGAACTAAAGAAAAGAAATTTAATATTTATTAATGATATGAATAATAAAAATAAAGATAATCGTATTGCAACTATACAAGATCCAGTTAATAATGGCCAAATAATATTTGCAGATAATAATAAAGCATTTACAGATCAGATATTAGACTTTCAAGGCACAGCATATACACTACATGATGATGCTGCAGATGTTGTTTCTGATTTTGCAAATAAAATACTAAAAATAAAAACAAAAAATATAATTAGATTCATGGATAGAAGGAGATTGGGTGTGTAAATGAAAAAATATAAGCCTATCGATGAAGTTATAAGTGTTTATGATGTTCCTAAAGAATTATGGGAATCTGAAAGTTTAATGAAAGAAAAACCGAACTGGAATAAAACAAATTATACCGAGTCGGAAAAAATATACCAAAATAAAGAATTTATTATACTAAAAGTTAAAAGTAATAAAAAGATTGGATTTATTGTATATAATACGAAAAAAGAATGGGAAAATGGTCATTCCCATTTAAATTCTAGAACTATTGCAGAAATAGTAATAAAAAATGTAATTTACAAAAGAAAACCTAAAACGAATAACTTATATATACTTAAAAGTCATGCAAGAGTTTCAAATGATGAAAAATACATAAAATTTATTGAAGATTTAATAAAAGTTAAAAGAAGTAAACATAAAATTAAGTATGTAAACAGGAAAGGAGGCCGAAAATAATGCAGACTATAGCCGAAATTATAGATGGACTAAAAAAAGGTATGGACTTAGATTTAAATATTCCTGATCATATGAATTTTGTTAGATATATGTATCAATGTTTTGAAGCTGATTTATATAAATATCAAAAAATGTATGATTATTACAAAGGTAATACAGATGCTATGGTTGACTATAAAACAATTACCCAAAGGTCAAACTTAAAAGTAAATACTAATTTTTTTAAAAAGTTTGTAAAGGAAGAAGTTTCTTATACAGTAGGGAATCCTATTACTTATGAAAGTAAAGAACAACCTGGCTTATTAGATGAATTAACATCAACTATGGCATTATGGAATAAAAATCATGATAGTGATTTAATGAAATACATGGTTATATTTACAAAAGTATTTGAAATTTATCATTACGATAAAGAAGGATTTAAAAGCATTATTTCAACCCCTTTAACAGGATATGCATATCAAGATGAATATGACAATGTTTTGTTTTATATGGATGTAAAAGTAGAACACTTAGATGTAGATGTTTATCATATAGATGTTTATACAAAAAAATGTGTTTATCATTTAGATAGAGAATTTAATCAAATAGAGCCCCCAACAAATCATCGATTTGGTATAATACCTGTTTCAGTAGGTAAATTAACCGAAGAATTGACAGAAGATAGTTTATATAAAGACTTAAAAGGCTTACAAGATGCTTATGAAACTAATTTATCTGACTTAGGAAATGAAATTTCAGACTTTAGAAACGCATATATGGTTATGACAGATTGTGAATTTGAAGAAGAAAAAATAGTTGTTGATGAAGAAACTGGAAAAGAAACGAAAATAGATCCAATTTTGGAAATGAAGAAAAAAGGCATCTTAATGGTAGGAAAAGAAGGTAAAATTCAATGGTTAATTAAGCAAATTAATGATACTTTTGTTCAAAATACACTGGATAGATATAAAGACGATATGTATCAAATAAGTTGTCATATAAATCATAACGAAAGATTACAATCAAATTTAAGTGGAATTACACTTAGAAGCAGATTAATAGCACTTGAAAATAAATGTGCCCTTCAAATAAATGCTCATTCAAATATAGTTACAAATAGATTGAAATTTTGGTGTAATTATATAAATTACTTTAAAGCAAAGAATTTTGATTGGAAAAAAATAAAAATTATTTACACTGCAAATATTCCTCAAGATGATTTAGCTACAGCTCAAATGCTTAGTCAAGTTCCGCCTGGAATTATTTCAAAAAGAACTGCATCAAGTAGATTTGGATTTATAGTAGATTTAGATGCGGAACAAAGACAAATTGAAAAAGAGTATGAAGAAGAAATGAAAAGAGAAGATGAAAGTTTAGGTGAATTGTATGGCGATAAACACCAACACACAGAAACAAACTTCGAAGAATAGAAATGCTGAAGAAACTAAAAGTTTCATGGAAAAAGCATATAATCAAGCCGAAAAGGAACTTGAAAAATATCTAAAAAAAATGAATAAGACAGATAAACAGATTAGAGAGTTAATGGAAACTGCTAATTTTGCTTATCAAATAGAAAAGACTTCAAAGGACTATGAAAGTGCTGAAAGATTTCTTGTAATAGCAGTATTAGCAATGCTCAATAATGAAGATGAATGGCTTGAAAATTTAATAGACAACTTCTTTGATGAAATGTTTGAAGAAATTGTAGAGTACTTTGGATATTTTGTAGACAATGAAGAAAAACAGAAAATATTAAATAGAAAATACGAAGGTAAAACGTATAAGCAAAGAATACAAAGCAATATGGCTAAAATAAATAATCGAACTAAAAAAAGATTGAAAATAGCTTATAATAAGAAGAATTTATATAATATTGCATCATGGCTAACACAAAGACAAAAGATGAGTAGAAAAAGAGCAAGAGGAATATTGATATCTGAGCTTAGTAGAATAGCAAATGATATTTTTATTTATTGTAATAAAGATAAAAAGTTTATGTATTGTTCAGTTCTAGAGGAAAGAACGTGCGGTGATTGTGAAAGTATGCATGGTGTTATTTTAACTGCTGAAGAGGCTTATGATTTAATACCGCAACATAATTTCTGTAAATGTTACTTTGTAGTTATAAGATAATAGGAGGATATTAATGAAAAAAGTATTTTTAGGTGGAACTTGTAATGAATCTACATAGAGAAATGATTTGATTAAAATACTAAAGATAGATTATTTTAATCCTGTAGTAGATGATTGGACAGAAGAATGTTATCAAGAAGAATTAAAGCAAAGAAAAGAATGTGATTTTTGTTTATATGTAATAACACCTAGAATGGAGGGTGTGTATTCTATAGCAGAAGTCATAGATGATTCAAATAAAAGACCCAATAAAACTGTATTTTGCGTGTTGACCGAAGATAGGAATCCAATTTGTGATTTTACAGAATTGCCTCTTCCAAAGCTAACATTTAATGAAGCACAAATGAAATCTTTAGACAAAGTTGGTGTTATGGTAGAAAGAAATGGTGGTAAATACTTCAAATCATTAGAACAAGTGGCAGATTATTTAAATAAAGCTAAAATAGAAAAATTAAGAGGAATTGAAGGAATCCCTAATTGGATTAGAAGAGGACATGAAATACTTTCTGAAGATAAGTGGGAATATTGGGATGAAATTGTTCCAATAAGAGCTAAAGACCTTTATGAAGGAATGGAATTAGATTGCACTTTAGAAATAGAAGAAATATTAAAAGAAAAAGCAGAAAACAGCTTTAAAAGAGCTAGTAATAAACTAGATAGTCAAGGTCATTCTGGAATGTCATATAGTTTAATGAAAGCTATGATATCGGAATTTTGTACAAATGGAAAAGAATTTAAAAAATATTTAGAAAGAGAGTAGAGGTAAGTAAATGGAATTAAAAAACACAGTAGATTTAATGTTAGGAACAGATTTTAAAGACAGATTTAAAGCTGAATATTATCAACTAGATAATAGAATAGCTGGATTACAAAGAATGTTAAAAGGTTATAAAGAAGGAACTTTAGAATTTACTCCAAATTGTTCATACGAAATATTATGTGCACAATTAATATATATGAAATTTTATAGAGATATATTAGAAGCACGAGCAGAAATAGAAAATATAGAATTGTAGGAGGAAATTATGAAAGAACAAGAGTTTTTAGATTGGTGTAAAGATGAAGTTGTAAAATATACGAATAATCATTTAGATAAATCAGATAACAAGCAAATAACAAAAGATGACGTGTTTATGGTTTGGTGTGCTAAAGTTTTACAAAATAACAAAGCATTATTAAGTACAACTTTACCTGATGGAATGTACTACGAATGTACATATAACGGAGATAAAAAGGAACTGTACGTAGATGCTTATAAGAAATGGAAAAACTATACAGTTTGTAAGGGAGAATAGTATGCTTGATATACAACAATTATTAGGACTAATTAAAGAATGGAAGGTGAATTATATGTTACCATGTTATTGGAATAGAGAAAGTTTTAGTGAATATGTAAGAAGAATGCAAGGAATAAGTAAAAAGACTAAATGGAAAAGAAATAGAAGATAGGTTTACATAATTCAACCTTCTAAAATCAATTTTAAGGTACTTACAAAAATTTCCTTGATAGTTTGTACATTTAGAAAAGGGGGGAAAATGAAAAAATTATCAGATAGAATATTAGTAAGGTTGGGTTTTATTACAAGCCCCAAAATACTATTTGATTTAGCAACACTTGGAGAAAATTCATCTTGTTACAAGAAATATTATAAGAAATATAAGAAAAGACACGAATGGCTGTAAAGCCTTATTTTTATGCTCCGAAAAGAGGGTAAACTAAGTACTTTGGGGGCTGGTACTCCGAGGGACTAAATTCTTATTAAATACTATGAGGGCTAGTACTTCATGGGGAAAGAGGTAAAAAATGATAAGTAAAAAAGATTTATTAGAAAAATTAAACGATATAGATGAAAATGCCGATATTACTGAAATCTTAAAAGGGATTGACGGAATAGCAGAAGTTAAAGAAATACCTTTTGATGTAAATAAATTAACTGTTGAAGATTATAAAAATATTCTTGAAACAAATAAAGCAATTCAAGGATATAACCAATCTCAATTAGATAGTGCAGTATCTAAAGGAGTTGAAAGTTTTAAAACTAAAAAGATGCCAGGAATTATAGAAAGTGAAATAAAAAAAGCAACTGCTCCAAAACATGAAACTCCTGAACAAAAGGCTCAAAGAGAACAAATGGAAGCTATGGAAACAAGACTTAAAGAGATGGAAGAAAAAAATGCTGCGACAGAAAAGAAAAATGCAGAAAACGAAGCTAAATTAGCTCAAGAAGGCAGAATCAAAGAAAGTCGTACTTATCTAGCAGAAATGAAATATCCAAAACAAGTCGAAAATTTCTTAGAGTTTGTAGTTGGTGAAGATATGGATATCAGTAAACAAAATATTGATAAATTAGCTAATGCATTTAGTGAATACGGACAAGAAGTCCTTAAAACTGATATGACAAATAATCCATTTAATCCTAGTGGTGGGGGAAATGGAGATTCTGTTGATCCTGTTCAAGCTCAAGTAAATCAAATTTTAGGCTTGTCATAAAAATAAATTAATTAGGAGGTGTTTAGCATGGCTAACACAATATCATATGCTCAAATTTTACAAAATGCATTAGACAAACAAATGGTACATGAATCGTTGACAGGCTGGATGGATGCCAATGCAGGTCAAGTTAAATATAACGGTGGTAAAGAAGTTAAAATACCTCAATTATCAATGGATGGTCTTGCTAACTATGATAGACAAGCTGATAGTGGATATACTAAAGGTTCTATCAAATATGAATATAAAACTTATTCAATGACTCAAGATAGAGGGCGTAAATTCCAAATAGATTCTCAAGATGTTGATGAAACTAATTTTGTATTAACAGCAACAACAATAATGGGTGAATTCCAAAGAACTAAAGTTATACCTGAAGTAGATGCTTATAGATTAAGTAAATTAGCAACAACTGCTATAAATGTTGCTAACGATGAAAACGTAGAATATGGATATACTGTAGCAAATTCAACTGTTATATCTAAAATTAAAAAAGGTATAAAAACATTAAGAGAAAAATGTCATAATGGTACATTAGTTATTATGTGTAATTATGATACACAATTAGCAATAGAAGAAGCAGCACTAGGTAAATTAGCATCTGTATCTTTCTCTCAAGGTGGAATAAATACAAAAGTTCCAGCAATAGATGGTTGCCCAATTATACCAGTTCCACAAAATAGACTATATAGTGCAATCCAATTATATGATGGTTCAACTAGTGGTCAAACTGTAGGTGGATATATTAAAGCTACTTCTGGATTAGATGTTAACTTTTTAATAATGCCTTTAGACTTACCTTTAGCTGTAACTAAACAAGATATTATGAGAATCTTTGATCCTGAAACTAACCAAAGTGCAAATGCATGGGCTATGGACTACAGAAGATACCATGATTTATGGGTATTAGAAAGCAAAAAAGAGGGGGTATATGCTAATATAAAAGATGCAAAACCTACTCAATCTGAAAGTCATTAGTTTGATCCTTTCATGTTTGAAATAAAAAAAGAAAACGTTCATAGAACAGTAGAAACCATAGAACAGGCAAAAAAATATATTGCTGAAGGTTATGAATTAGTTCAAAATATCGACAACTCAGAGGAAAAATCCGAAATAATAGATTTAGATTCTTTAAAATATAATGAGTTAAAGAATTTAGCTAAAGAAAAAAAAGTTAAAGGCTATACAACACTGACAAAATCAGATTTAGTTAAAATTTTAAAGGAGTTGGTTTAAATGGCTGACTTCGATTTAATATTAAAAGAAAAGTTTCCTAATGAAAGTGAATCAAGTTTAGTCATTCATAAGCAACTAGCAACTCAAAAGCTATTACTTTATTTTAAGAATAGACTTAATAGAACTATAACAGCTGAACAATTAGAAACAGAGTATCAACCTGCTCTGTTTCTTTTAATTTCAAATGCAGTTAATTATTCAAGTATGAGAGGTGTCAAATCAATTTCTCAAGGAAATAAGAAAACTACATTTGATGAAAGTGTTAGTTCTAGCGGTGCTTATGATATAACTAACGAGATCAAGGAACTTTTACCTGTAGCAGTAGTTAAATTGAGAGGTTAGGTGGTAAATATGTTCGGATATAACGAAGACAGTGCAACTTTGTTTAATGTATCTATAGATGAAAACAGAAAACCGATTTATCATCGAACTTTTTTAAATAGTATAGATTGGCAACAGGCTACAGGGGTAAAATTTTTAAAGACAACTGGCTCATCTGCGGATATAGATAATAAAATATTAGTTTTTGTAAATTATGGGACTTATGAAGGTAAAACTTACATAGGTCCTAAAGAATTTAGTAAACTTGAAGATAAAAGTAATTATTATACATTCAACGAAGGAGAAGATATTCTCTTAAAAGGAATACATGACATTGAAATTACAAATTCTCAAGAGTTTAATGATATTCAAAAAAACTATGATGATGTAGTTAAAATCATCAATGTTACTAAGTGTGAATTAACAAAACACTTTGAACTAGGATGTGAGTAAAATGGCAACTTTAAAAGCAAAAGTTACTGTTAATATAGACTATGACAAAATTGTAAATCAAAGTAAATTAAATAGAGCGCAAAAACAACTCGTAAACCTAGTAAGAACAAAAGCTGACTCATACGTACCTTATTTATCAGGAGATTTAAAAAATACTGCTCAAGAAAACAAAAAAAGCATTGTATATGCTCCTTATCATGGTGGTACAAAATCTTATGCTGCTATTAACTACTATACTAACAGAGGTATGGGTAGAGAAGGTTTAAACCGCGGTGGCAAAAGGGGTAAACAATGGATAAATCGTATGTGGGTTAATGAAGGAGATGCAATAGTAAATGAAATTGCAAATACAATAGGAGGGAAAGCAAGTAAATGACAATTAGTTTAGATAAAATAGAAAATAGAACTATTACAGATAAAATAATAGAATTTTTCTTAAAATGCCCTCTAATAGACGATAAATCTCCTATTTCTGCTGATTACATAGGTGATGAAATAGGCACTTACTCAGTAGATGGTTCGCCTTCGGAAACTATTTTAAAATCTTATATTGATGGTTCTACAGAACGACAATTAATTTTTGATTTTACTAGTAGAGAAAGTGTTGAGGCATACAACAATGAGAAAAATATTACTTTTTATGAAAAATTAGCCGAATGGGTAGAAACTCAAAATAATGAAGGTGTTTTACCTGAGTTAAGTTATCCTTTAATAGCTGAACAAATAAAAGTATTAACTCATGGCTATGTTGAACAAATGAGCGCAAATAAAGCAATTTATGTTATTCAAATGAAATTAGTGTACACTAAAATAGCTGAATAGGAGGTTGAAATTATGGCATTAAAAAGAAAAGATTTTGCAGATTATCTTAATACTGCAGCAAAAGATACTGATGCATCATATGCTTTACTTGGTTATGGAGTTGAAAGTTTAGACGAAGAACCAGGTGCACAAACTGATACAACTTGTTACATAAATGATGAAACATCATCTACAACAGTAACAAAATACGAAACACAATTTCCTTATACTTCTGAAATTATAATGGAACAAGAAGCAATAAAAAGTTTATATTTAACTGGTAGAAATCATGAAACTGGGACAGATGCAGAAAGAGATTATGTTCGTGTAGATATGTTTGATCCTGTATCAGGAAGCGAAGGAACTTATCAAGCAAGAAAGTTTAGAGTTGCAAATGAAGTTTCAAAATTCTCTGGTGAAGGTGGAGAAAAGATGAAAGTTGAAGGAGTTTTACATGCTATAGGAGATCCTATTCAAGGAACTTTCAATGTTACAACAAAAACTTTTACAGCAACTCAAGCAGCAACTCAAAGTGTAACTAACTAAAAAAATTAGGGAGGTTAAAATATGAACGATTATACAAAATTTAATATATTAGGTGTGGAATTAGAATTTGATTTTTTAGATTTAGATGAAAAAGAATTTTTTGAATCAGTTTTTTCAGAAACAAGCAATAAAATATCAGAAGTAGCTAAAGATGATAAAGATTTTTCTATTGAAAGTGCTAGAAAATATTGTGAAAGCATAATTGGCTTGTTTGAAGAATTGTTCGGTGAGGAAAAAACTTATGATATTTTTTCAGGTAAATGCAATTTAATGAAATGTACTACAGCTATAAAGGAATTAACAAAAGCTAAATTAGAACAAGATAAAGCATTTGCAACAGAATTAAAATTTGTTACTACTATTTCTGAAGAAGTATTCGGAGAGGAAGAAATTTCTCTTAATAGACAACAACGTAGAGCTATTGAAAGAAATAAGAAAAAATATAACTAATGAGTATAAGTATTTTAACCGATTTTTTACCTATTGAAGTTGAAATAGAAGGAGTGCGATATCCAATTAACTGGGATTTTCGCACTTCTATTTTATTTGAACAGTTAATGTTAAATAATAATATTAGTGAAAAAGAAAAATCAGATGAGGCTCTACAACTATATTATGGTTATGAAATAGATACAATTAAATATATTAATAATAATAATATTAATCAATTTGTTGAAGAAATGTTATTATTTTATAAGTGTGGGAAAGAAATTATTAGTACTAACGAAGATTCAGAAAAGAGCGAAAACTCTAGTAAAAATGAAATTATCTATAGCTTTGAACATGATGATTTTTACATTTATAGTGCATTTATGTATGATTATCACATTGATTTACAAGATATTGAAGGATTACACTGGTGGAAATTTAAAGCATTATTTAATTCTTTATCAAGTGATTGTAAATTCATAAAAATATTAGAATATAGAAGTATTGATTTATCTGAGATACAAGATAAACAACAAAAGAATTTCTATAGAAAAATGAAAAAACTTTATGCTTTACCTCAGTCATTAGAGGAAAAGGAAAAACAAGCATTAATAACAGAAATGCTGTTGAAAGGTGAAGATCCTGGAGAATTATTAAGACAATAGTTATGTTTTGTACTATAATATTATTATAGGGGGGAGTATAGCATGAGAAGAAACTCGGGGTCCAATATGAAAAACATTTTTATTGTAATAATAGCTTTTTTAAGTATTGCTATAATAATTGCTGCAATTAGTGCAATAACTAATAAAAAAAGTAGTGTTGCTATAGAAAATTCTAATATTGAAGAAAATCAAGTATTAAGTGATAGTGAAACATTAAAACTTTTTTCAAAATATCATAAACTTTATGATGATAGTATAGAGTTAATAAACAGTGGTATAAGCGGGAAGATATCAAAAAAAATATTTAATAATACAAAAGGATTAAGTAATGAAATAAGAAATCTTAATCTAAAAGAAAGTTATAAAGATGAACAAAATAATTTTGCTATAACTTTTGATTATTTAAATAAATCTATGAAAGCATATAACGATTATGTTTATTTTCAAAGTAAAAGAGTAGATAAATTTGATACAAGTTATCGCCATTGTTTAGATGAATATAATACTTATCTTAAAAAGTCTGAATCTTATTATGATTTAATAGATTAATTAATTTGTAGAACACTTCGGTGTTCTTTTTTTATGCCTAAAAGGAGGTGAGAGTATGGCAGCAGATGGAAAAGTTGTTATAGAAGTTGAATTAAAATCTGACCAAGTTGAAGGTCAGTTAAATGAACTTAAAAATGCCTTTGCTGATTTAGGTGGTGTTGGCAAAGTATTTGGAGAAATGAGTTCTATTGTTGGAACATTTTCAAATACCTTTAAAGCTTTAAGTGGAATTGTTGGACCAGTTGCAGCAGGAGTTGTTGCAGCAGTAACTACAATGGTAACTGCTTTTTCAAAGTTATATGATGCTAGTAAACAAAATTTCTTTGAAAACTTGCAGAATATATCTGAAAAATTACAACCAATTGTTGATATTGTTCAAAATGCAACAAGTACTATCTTAGATTGTTTTAGTCAAGTTACAGATTTTAATTTTGATTTCAGTTCCTTAATGGCAGATGCTATTGAATTTGAAAGTTCAATGGCTCGTGTGTCAGCAATTATGGGTGTTACTGGAAAAGATATTGAAGTCTTAACAGAAACAACTAGACAATACGGGGCAACCACTAGGTACACTAGTACAGAGGTAAGTGAAGCTTTTAGCTATATGGGTATGGCAGGATTTTCATTACAAGAGTCTCTTGCGTCAATACAAGATGTTTTAAATTTAACTACCATCGGTGCCACCGAACTCGGCACTGCCAGTGATATCGTGACTAAAAAATTGGTCGGTTTAGTAGAAATACTATTCAAAAAACATTCGGTGAATTGCTGGAAAGCTAAGTTAATATTGATACTACAAATTAATAATTAATATGCTAATCAGCAACCAAGCCATGGAAAGCCATAAAAGTACATGGAAGGTTCAGAGACTAGGAGAATGAATAGGCGAATAATAATTTCTCCCACGAGCGCCGAACACCTTAACAAGTAAAGTTGAAGGTGATGATATAGTCCCATCCTCTTATGAAAATAAGAGTTCTAGGATAAAGAGCCTAGATATAAGATAATGGATGGTTTAACTGCAATGAACATGTCTGCATCTCAAGCATCAAATTTCGTAGATTATATGGCAGCAACTATTACTCGTAGTAATACAACTGTTGAATTAATGGGTAGACGTTTTGCCCATGTAAAAACTCTTTAATTCGGTGAAGGCTAAGTTGAGTATTGATTATTAATATTCAATATGTTAATACCGAGCCAAGACTTTACAGAAATGTAAGTAAGGTGTAACGACTAGATAAAGTAACCTAAACAGTTTTGCATGGTGAAATATCCACGAACAGGAGTGATTTATTCAAGATTGAATAATGAAAGATATAGTCTAAACTATATGGAAACATATAGAGCATAGGATAAAGAGCCTATGGTTAATCACAAAAATTGGAAACAATGAAGTACGCCGGTTCAGTAGCTGGGACATTGGGCGTTTCTATGGATGATTTATCAGTTGCTATCGGTCTAATGGCGAATTCATCAATAAAAGGAAGTCGTGCAGGGACTGCAATGAGAACATTGTTGGCAAATTTAAGTGCACCTACTGAAACCGTAGCAAAAGCTATGGATAAATACGGAATAGGACTTGTTACTGCGAAAGATGGTTCAGTTGATTTAGATAAAACATTAAGAAATTTAAGAAGTAGTTTAAAATCATTACCTTTAGTTGAACAAGCAGCTGCATGTAAAGATTTAGCTGGGAAAACGGGTATGACAGGTTTACTATCAATTGTTAATGCTACAGATGATGCATATGATAGTTTAACTGATAGTGTACAAAACTCTACTCAAACAGTTTCTTATTGGAATCAAAATTTAGGAGAAGCAGGAGTTACTGGAGAAGAATGTAGTAAAAGAATAGATAACTTAAAAGAAGTTTTAAGTCAAACAGAATATTTAGGTGCTGCATTTAACATGACTACACAGGATATGGCTTTAGCTTTACAAGTATTAGGGTCTGATGCAAAAGTAACATCAAAAAATGTTGAAGACTTGTTTGGTGTATTAGATGCAATGAGAAATCCCACAAATGCTCAGAAAAAGCAATTTAAAGAACTAGGACTAACTTATAAAGAAATTAATGATGACGCTTTTGACTATAGTGCTACTTGTGACATGATCAATGAGAATACAAAAGGAATAGTAGACAATGCTAAAGGTTTAAAAGATGTTGTTTCTAAACAAGAAATAATAGATAAGTTAAATCCAGATATGTCACTTAAGGAAGCTAATCAAGTGTTAAAAGAGTATGGCCTGTCTGCTAAAAGTGCTTCTACTGGCCAAATAGATTTAATTGCAAATTTAACTCAATTAAGAGAAAAATTTGGAGATATGGATAAATCAACTAGAGAACAAATTTTAACAAATTTAGGTTTATCTGATTCCTTAGATGAGATAAATGAAATATGTGGTTTATCTGATGAACAATTCAAATTATATTGTGATAATTTAAATTTAGTAACTGGATTATCTGAAAAAATGGCACAAGCTATGGATGAAACAACTAAAAATAAATTATTAATTTTATCATCTGCTTTGCAAGACGTTGCTATAGAAGGATTTGAGTTCTTAAAACCAGCTATTCAATCTACTTCTGAAAAATTAGCTGAGTTTTTCAGTGTTTGGAGAAGTGGAAATAAAGAAGGCACTGTAGAAGATGGCCAAGTCTTATATACATTTGATAATTTCAAAAAAGCATTAGACAATATGCTTGGATATATAAGAAATGCAGATATATCAGGAGCAATTCAACAGGCTTTTAGTGGAATTAATACTTTTATAACTAAAGGTGGATTAAGCAGAGTATTAGCTATCGGTAAAGAAATTATACATCAAATTTGTCAAGGAATTATAAAAAGTAAAGGTGATATAAGAGAAGGTATTTCAAGTGCTATTAAACAAATTTCTCAATTTGTTAAAGATGTTGCTCCAGAAGTCGAGGAAGCTGGTAAAGTTATTTTAGATGCTTTAAGAGATGGAATAAAAAACAATTCAGACAATATACATGGTGCTTTAGAAGCAGTTGCATCAGTAATGAACACATGGATAGAAGGTAGTGAGGAAATAAAATCCTTAACTGGTAATTTTGCAGATATTTTTATTGATAGCTTAATTGAAAATTTTAAATCTAGAACTGTTGGAAGGGCAACGGAATTATGGAATGCAGCTACAAGTTGGTTAACACACTCTACACCAGATTTCAGTAAAGGTGGAACAGGACTTCTAAAAAAAATATCTGAATGGTTTACTGGCGAATCTTATGCTGATGAAAAAACTGGAAATGAAAAACCTCTTAACACTAGTAAAGATTCTAATAGTAATAAAATAAATACTAAACTTTCTAGCATGGATACTAATGAAATAAAAGCATTACAAACACAATTAACAGCTTTACAGTCAACTGTTCAAAGTGTTTCAAGTTCAATTTCTCAAGCATTTACATCAATGCAGAATAATTTAAGAACTAGTTTAGTTGGATGTGCAAATATAGCAAGGAATCAATTTGTAAGTATATCAAACGTAGCTAGAAATCAATCTTTAAATGTTTCTAATATAGTAAGAAACCAATTTTTATCTATTAGTAATATAATACGAAATCAAATTACAAATGCTAGAAATGTTGTTACATCACAAATGATAAGTATGAAAAAGGTTATATCAACTCAAATTTCAGAAGCTAGGAATAAACTAACTTCTCAAATGATATCAATTAGAAATGTATCTAGAACACAAATTACACTTGCTAGAAATGCTGTTACATATCAAATGATATCAATGAAAAGAGTTATAACTACTCAATCAAGAGAAGCAAGAAATAACTTTACAAGACAAATGATAAGCATGAAAAATGTTGCTAGAACTCAATCAAGAGAAATTGGTCAACAATTAGCAAATGGTGTTACTCAAGGCATTCAAAGTGGTACAGCAAGAGCAGTTAGTGCAGCAAGAAGTCTTGTTAATCAAGTTAATGCAGAAATGAAAAAAACTGCTAAAATAAATTCGCCTTCAAAAGTTACCACTGATTATGGAGAATATATGGACGAAGGTTTAATTGTTGGTATGAAAAATAAAGCTGAACAAGTATATGCCGTAGCTAGGGATGTAACTTCAGAAATGCAAAATGCAATGAAAATGGCTGTTCAATCTGAAACAACTAAATTTTCATTAGAAGCTAGTAGTAACAGTAATCTTAAAATTGTAAATAGTGTAAGTAATAACACAGTAAAAGAAATAGCTAATTCGCTAGGAGAAACATTAAAAGAAACTATAGGAGATATAAGTGATAGACCTATCCAAGTCCAAGCTAATATGGATAAAGTAAAAGTTGTAGATATAATTGCAAAACCTATAGATGAAAAAAATAAACGAGATGAAAAAAGATTAAATAGATTGGAGGGAATAACAAGTGTTTAAGTTTAATGACATTGATTTAGAAATGTTTGTCAAAGTTATTTCAATAGATACAACTTTGATGTCAGAAAGAGTAAATAACTTTTTAGATCCTCCATCTGAAAATGGTCGATATTATCAAAATTCTAAATATGATTATAAAGAAATAACAATTACTTTTGATATAAAAGCAGATACAGAGGAAGATTGTAAAGATATTATTGATACGTTGTCATCTATATTTGATGTTTCTGAAGAAAAGAAACTTGTTATTGATGATAATGAAAGAGTTTATTTAGCAATTCCTGATGGTAAATTTTCAAAAGAAAAAATCACTAAAGGTATGCGAAGAATAAAAATGTCATTTATATGCCCTATTCCTTTTTCACACAATATAAATGCTAAACTTTTTAATGGCCAAAAAACTCTAAGTGTTGTAAATGAGGGAAATACAAGCACTCCTGCAATAGTCGAGGTTGATTTTAATGGTGAAGCAACTTATTGTCAAATAGATGGCCAAAACGAAAAAGCAATTCTTGTTGGTGAATATCCTCGCTTAACTAATGAGAAAAAAGAAAAAAGTTCTACTATTGTTGATGAGCCTTGTGAAACTACAGAAAAATTTGTATCAGTAACGGGAGAAGTCGATGCCAAAAGGTCAATAAGCGGAACAATACAACCAAACGATGGAGGTTCTAGTTGGTGCATACAGGCAGCTGATTATGGTAGTGGAGACGATTGGCATGGACCGGCACTAAGATATAACTTATCTGAAAATGTAACGAATTTTGAATGTAGTATGTATTTTTATCATGATAGTACAGGAAAACTTGAATATAATGAATCTGGCTCTACAAGTTTAACAGAAAAGACTAAATACAAAGTAACATCTACCACTGTAAAACTAAAAGAAAAAAGACTTTCTAGTAGTAAAACTTTGATAAGTATAAAAAAAGGTATTTATTTAACTGCTGATGAGATTGTAAACGGCTGGATAAAAACTACTTATAGTAGTCAAACAGGTTGGATAAAAATTTCAACAGGTTTGAAAAAAGTTACAGTAACAACAGCAAATTATTACACAAAACAATCAGTTTCTTTAAGAGCTACTGGAAGTAAAAAATCAAAGCTTTTAGCTACAATCCCAAAAGGCACTTGTATTGTTGTATATCCAAAGAGTAAAGAAGGTAAATATACTAAAGCAACTTATAAAGGCCAAACTGGATATGTTTATACAGATTACATTATAGAAGGAGATAAAGTTCAAATAGAAACAGACAAAGAAGTTGATACAGCAGAAGATAAAATGGGCATCGTCGAATGTTATGGCTTAGATCAAAAAGGTAATAAACTTTTTAAAGTTATGCTTTGTGATGAAAACGAATACTTTGAAGCTACTTATCCACTTGTGCAAGTTGGAAATGTAGAGTTTTTAAAAGATGCAGAATTTAGTATACCTAAAATCGACCCGATAATTACAACAACTGGGTCTGATGATAGTTTAACTGTTACTAAAAAAACACCTAGAAGTGGTAAAACAGGAAACTGGAACGAATTTAAAGGACATTTTACAATAAGAAGAGAAAATAATGAATGGTATGCAGAAGTAATAAAATACAATGAGGCTGGAGAAATAATAAAAACATTGCCAAGTGAAAGAATGAAGAGTGATAAGTTTCCTCTTGGAGATTTAAATCATCTTGTTATCTTCTTTGGTAAATATGCAGATAAAAAAGTTGTTGATACAATGACTTTTAATAGATTAGTTGTAGAAAAATTAAACGAAGATGGAGAAGATGAAGAATTTAATACAACTATTTTTAAGCAAGGCGATACATTAAAAGTAGATTTTGCTAACAATGAAGTTTATATAAATAATGTAAAAAACATGGAACATGTCGACATAGGCAGTAACTTCTTTGAAATACCTCCAGGTGAATATAATTTAAAAATTTCAAGTGATGCTGATATTACAAGTTCTATCATTTTTAATGAAAGGTGGTTGGATTAGTTGGAATTAGTTACAGAAATATATATTTTAAATAGAAATAAAAAAATAATAGACGTGCTATCTAATAACGGGACTAATCCAAATAGTCCTTTTTTTGATGACATTTATAAAGTTTATTTAAGCACAGGAGCAGAAAGTTTTGAATTTTCTACAGTTACAAATGGAAGGACTTCAAGTTTACAAAAAGGCTGTTTTATCGCTTTTAAATACAGAAATAAAATAAAATTGTTTCAAATAATAAATACATCTAGTGAACACTCAAACGGATTAATTAAGAAAACTTGTTATTGTGAAACCATCGGACTTGAACTTTTAAATAAAGTTGTTAGAAAAAGTGTTTTGCAAGGTGATGTAACTACGTTTTTTAATTTACTTCTACAAGATTCAAGTTTTGAATTAGGGTATGTAGACCCTCAAATCAATGAATTTAGAAGTATTAATATTGAAAAACCAACACTTATTTATACTGTAATACAAGACAATCTTGAAACTTACAATATAGAAATAGAATTTACGGTAGAAATAAAAAATAATAAAGTATATAAACAATATATAAATGTATATAGACAAAGAGGAAAGGTTACACATGAAAGATTTGAGTATTCAGAAAATGTAGATAATGTTAAGAAAAAAGAAGATTTATCTGAATTTTGCTCAGCACTTATTGGTTACGGCCAAAATGGAGTTGATTTTAGAAATGTTGAATGGTTAACAGCTAACGGAAATCCAGTTGACAAGCCACTTAATCAAGACTTTGTTGCTGATGAAAAAGCTCATATGTATTTTCATAATGATGATGGAAGTTACATAATAGGAGTATACGAAAGTGATGCTGACAATGCATCTGATTTACTTAATGAAACATGGAAAGAATTACAACGAAGAAAAGAACCTCAACTCGACTATGAAACAAATATAATTTATTTTTCTGATGATATTGATATAGGTGATACAGTTTATGTTATAGATAATGATTATGTAAAACCATTGCATTTACAAGCAAGGGTAACTGAATTAGAATTATCATTTACGGATTGGTTTAAAAAAAGTAAATGTACATTAGCAAACTATAAAGAAGTAAAAAGCAAAATAAAAAATCTTACAAAAAATGATGACATAATTAAAGAGGTTATAGAATTTCTAGGTGGCATCGGAATAGGAGATTTAACTGATGAAGATATTGCTAAAATAAGAGAATACTTAGAAAAAATGGGCGTAGAAAAAGATGAAATCGATAAGATATTCGACGAAATTAGTAATATTGTAAATCCTAAACCAACTCCGCCTGACGAAGGTGATGAAGGTGACCCAATCTTTATAACAGATTATAAGAATGGCGTATGGCTTGGTGATGACAGATTTTATCAAGTTAGAAAATCTAATACTGTGTCAACTACTGACCCAGCTAATGACGAGTATACAGAAGCATTAGCACTATATGAGAAATACGATATAAGTAAATATCAAAACAAAGCAGAACTTACTAATTTATCATCTACAGGAAATAAATATAAATTATATCTTATAGTTGAATATTATGCTAGAAAGTTTGGTCTAGATCCAAATCTAATATACGCGGTTATAATGGGTGAAAGTAGAGGAGACCCTTATAGCACTACAGGTTCAACAGGCGGATACGGACTAATGCAGTGTGAAAGGTCAACCTACTTCAATAAAAAGCAAACTATCACTTATATAGATGGTACAACTAAATCTTTCACTCCGAGCTATTCGACAATGACCCCATATAAAGGTGGAAATGCAACGCTTAGCGGTATAACAGTAGATAGAAACATTCTAAATCAAATAAGATTTGGTTGTTGGGAACTACGTCAAGCTATTGACTATGCTCATGGAAATATATTTGCTGGATTAGTAGCTAATAATATGGGTCAAGGCTCACTTAACTGGATAGTAAGTAAATATGTGTGCGACAAGTACGGATATACATTTGTTGATTCTTATTATTTGAGTTCTCAATCTAATCAGACAAAACTAAAAGTTTACGAGGAATTAGATAGTAGAAAATTTGATTTTGCAGCTTATAGACAAATTTTTAAAGACACTAAAGGATTAGGAACTCCAAACAACGTAGAATTGTATTTATGTTGGTATAAAGTAGTAAATGGCCAATTGCCTTATTACAAAGATGCACAAGGTAATAAATTAGGCTATGGAGTTGGTGTATCTACTCCAAAAGGAACAGGCCAAGCAAGTGCATCTGATATAAGACAAATTATAGTTGATACGGCAAAAGCTATAGTTCAACAACATACAGATAAGTTGGCAACATATGACCAAAGTTATCGTACTTGGAACTTTAAAAAGCCTAACAAAAGAAAAGGTACTTTTTACGGAATAAAAAATCCTATCTGCTATGATTGTAGTTCTATGGTCACTTGTTGTTATGGTGAAGCTGGATTAAAAAGTATATTCCATAGTGATTCCTTATGTGCAGCAGGAACACTTGTTGACTATGCTACGAGAAAAAGTGGTTATACAATGTTTAAGATAACTAAAACATCTATAGAAGATATGTTACCAGGTGACATAATAATGATGTGCAATAAGGAGTGTCCAACTACATTAACTAGAGCAAAAGCTATGGCGTATAAATTTACACACCATACGTTAATTTATTGTGGTAAAGTAGACGGCACACATATGGTTGCACATGCTAGACAATGGGATTATTGGCCAAAGGCAATTCGTTATATGGCTGTTTACTCAGACATATATAAATATGGATTCTGTCTAAGACCTTATGACCTTGTTGAGGTTGACAATAACAATGTAGAGGAAACTCCTGTTATTGACAAAACAGATATGAATGAGGTGTATATAAAAGCAGTTAGAAAAGCAAATGCATATGATTTTTATGACGATAATAACAATCTGTTAAGCAAAGTAGAAGGGTTATTTGAAGATGATGATAAAGTTTATCCAAGTTCAACTCCTTATGTCTTAACACATTTTGGATTAAATGATCTAACAGAAAAAGGGATAAACGGAGTAAAAACATTAGTTTCTATATTAAAAAGTAAATACAGAAACACTCCGATTTTTATATTAAAAGAATTGCACGTTGGAACTGCTTATACAGATTATTCGACAGTAAATACTTCTATAGATACTTATAATACTCAAATAAAATCATTCTGTGATAATGAAGACGATGTATTTTTATTAGATATATCTAGCAAATTAGAAACATATACAAATGTATTAAATTCTAGCTACACTAGTGATGGCTATACTTTTAAAGATGATGCCAGCGTTAGTGTTTTTTATGATGCAATAAAAGAAAAATTATTAGCAACTCCGATAGGTTATAAAAAGAAAGATTCAGGAAGTGGAGGAGACACTGGAGATGGCGATACTGGTGATGATGATAATGCATCAAAACGAGAGGGAAAAGTAATAGATATTGTACTAGAAAGCACAAAAAATTACTATTATCCAAAAACAACTATAAAATCACTTGCTTTTAGATTGAATAGCGAGGTTGATAAAAGTTTTTATGCTAGATTAATGTTTACGACTGCGGATGAAATCAGTTACTCTCAATCTAAAATTTGCTATTTGGAAGGTGTTGACTGTGTCGCAGGACAATTAGTGCCACGACCAAATGTAGGATATAGAATTATAATAATGGCCAATGCAAATCCAAATATAAATTATAAATACTATGGGTCTGTAGCTGTTGATAAGGGCGAAGGATATGCTGAACCTTACACTTTTAAGGGTGGTAAAAAAGTTGCTGAAATAGCAAAAACATACTTAAATCGTACAGATTTAGAGTATAGAGGACAATATTCTACAACAGCAGTAAAAACACCTGCATCATATTCAAATCCAGCCAAAAATCTAAGTAAGTGGTATGATTCAACTAGAAAAAAAGGGCAAATAGATTGTAGTACATTAACTAAATTTACATATATGGGATTAGATTACGATCATTCTCCTTATGCAAATCATAAAATGACTTCATTAAAGAGAAACACGGCATATAGCTGGGCATTTACATTCCCAAGAAACGCAGCAGAGCAAGCAGAATATTGTGTAAAAAATGGTTGGGTATTACATGACGTTGATATAACTAATTTCTCAAATCTTGAACCTGGCGATATCGTCTTTTGGGATAGAGACAATGGTGAGAATGGCCGTTATATGAATTGTTCTCATGCAGCTATTGTTATTGGGCAAACGGAAGATGGAGGCACAGTATATACAATAGAATCAACACAGTGCGAAAATGGTGTAAAAACAAGACTAATCACAGAAAACAAAACAGATAAAATACTATTCTGCGCTAGACCTAAGAAATTATAGAAGGAGGGTTATTATGAGCAATAGCAATATAGAAACTATAACTAGAGAGCATGATAATTTCTCCTCTAGTTATGATGAATTAACAAATCTGCTTGAAAAAGTTATAACAAATAGAAAAATAACACAAGATGACAAATACGATCTAGAAAAGGCACATGCTACTTATACTGAAAACTACAACGAAGTTAAGAGAATACTAGAAAAAGAAAAAGAAAATGATTTAAGAGAACAAATTAAAAATGTAAGTGATAGAAAATTAGATGCTGATATAAAAAGCATAGTAAATATCCTTACGAATAACGGAGAAAAAACGGCTTTATATTTAGATGAAGATGGTGTTTTGTATATTGATGGAGAAAAAATCCCCGAACTTAAACAGACAAAACTTATAGTAGATGAACAAAATGGCAAAATAGAATCTTTAGTATCTGATGGATTTGTAGAAGATGCTGATGGAAATAAAGTTAAATTAAAAGTGTTATATTCAACTCTTAAGCAGGATATGAACGGATTTACGTCACAAGTTGGGGAAATATCCGGTATAGCATCAAATGCAAAAGATACAGCACAGGCAGCATTAGATAAATACTCCCAAATAGAGCAAAATGTAGAGAGAATACAAAGCACTGTTGCTAATAATAGTAATAGTATTAAACAGGGAGTTACTAAAGTTTATAATGAATATTATATCTCTACAAGTAAAACTGAACAGGTAGGAGGAACATGGTCGACAACAGTACCTACTAATATTCCAGAAGGTAGCTACTTATGGATAAGAACTGTATATACCAAAGCTGATGGGACAAGTTCAACTGGAGATGCAGTTTGTATGGCTGGTGTTCAAGGACCACGAGGTTTGCAAGGTTTGCAGGGACCTCAAGGTGAGCAAGGGATTCAAGGACCAGCAGGGGAATCTGGTAAAACTACTTATTTTCATATTAAATATTCTGCTGTGGAAAATCCTACATACTCTTCTCAAATGACAGAAACTCCAAGCGAGTATATCGGAACTTATGTAGATTTTACAGAACAAGATAGTACAGAACCTTCTAAATATACATGGTATAGATTTCAAGGTTTGCAAGGGCCTCGAGGTGAGCAAGGAATCCCAGGAAAAGACGGAGATGGCCGAACAACTTACCTTCATATTAAATATAGCAATGATGGAGGTTTAACATTTACAAATAATAATGGTGAAGATGTAGGAGATTACATAGGGACATGCACTGACTTTAATATAGATGACCCTACAACAGTCAACAGTTACACATGGGCTAAAATAAAAGGTGAACAGGGAACTACCGGGGATACAGGCGTAGGTGTACAAAAAATAATAACTATATATTTTGTTCATGTTTCTAAGACACAAGCACCTACATTTGCGGCATCTGGCTGGAGATTTGATATACCCGCATATATAGAAGGAAAATATTTATGGAGTGCTTATAAAATATTCTATACTGATGGTTCAGTTGGATTTACAGACCCTCAATATTGTAGTGAATGGGAAGCAAATTTTAAGGCTGAAACAGCTATATCTACAGCAACACAAACTGCTGAAAAATTTGAATGGATAGTGCAAAAAGGCTCTACAAGTTCAAGCATAACTTTGACTGATAGCTTAATACAAGCAATAGCATCTTCTAACATTCAATTGTCAGCTAAGAAAATATTAATCAACGGATTAATGGAAGGTTCTGGTTGGAAAATTACTGATGAAGGGGAATTAGATATTTTGGATCTAAATGTAAGAGGTAATTTTACATGTGATTCTTTAAATGTAGATACTTTGATATCAGCAGATATTCCGCCTGCACTTTCTGAAAATAAAACTATCTATGTATCAAGTGGAGAAACAATTTCACAATATTTAGATGATTTACCGTTGAATCTTAATGGTTTTACAGTAGAAATCTATCTAACTTCAAATACAACAGAAAATCTTGAGTTGAGAAGACATGTAAATGGACTAGTCAATATATTTCTATGTGGTAACACAATAAAAGGAACTATACGAAGTATATATAATAATGCCAAATACAGTATTTATGGGGGTAATAGTACCACAGACACTACGATGGGTTCTATAATGCCTTATACTAGTTATAATGTAGGAAGTTATTATTATACTACTATATTTTCTGATTGCCCTAACGTAAATCTATATAACTTAAAAGTTTATGGCGACAGTGTAAATTCCAATTCTGTAGGAGTTGGAGCAACTCAAAAATCAAAAGTGTATATGGAAAATATATCATTTGTAGGTTGTAAATATAATTGTAGAACTTATTCGATGACTGAATTGTATTGTCAATCATCTTCTGGTCTTTCGACTGGAAATTCATGGAATGCTGGTACAGGAGCAAAAATTGTGTTATATCCAGGACAACAAGCAGGTGGAGGAAATAATACATTCACAAGTGGTAACGGACAAATAATTTCTACAGGAGTTACTTTTGCATCTTCAAAAGATAGCGGTTCAAATACAACTACTGTAAACCCTACAACAACTAGATTTGAAACATTTAAACCAAAATATGCAGACACATATAGAAGTTCTGTTTACAATAACTGGGAAGGTAGAGGAAAATGTAGACAAGGTGATTGGGGTTATGGCGATTGTAATGGTTATTGGTTCTATGGTTCACAATTTGCTGAAGTGAAAGGCAAGAATATAACAAAAATTGAAATAGATGTGACTAGAAGTAGCGATATAGGTTATTCTGCATCAACTTCTCATGTGTTTCAAGCACATACATATTCTGGAAGACCTAGTTCAACACCTAGTTTTTATGCTAGTTGTAATAAAACACTATCACTAGCATGGGGCAAAAAAGGAACAGTTACAATTACAGATTCGACTGTTTTAAATGGAATTAAAAGCGGAACGATAAAAGGCTTTGGTATTCAATCAACATACGATAAAAGTCATTACTCAGCACTAAGTAACGGAACAGTAAGAATTTACTATACAGAATAGGAAGGGGATGTGTTAATTTGATTAAATACAACTACGAAGTATCTGTAAATGAAAATAGAGCAAAATTAAATAAAGACATTTTTTTATTTAGAGGTAATAGAAATATACATTATTATTTTTCAATAAAAGGTGCACGTTTTGCCTTTGAAAAAGAAGGAGATTTAATAGAAAAAACAAACGCAATAAACGCAGCTGTAACGGTTATAAAACCGAATAATGTAGAAGTAGCAAGTGCAATTGCAAAAGTTGAAAATGGGAAAATACACCTTAAGGTAACAGAAGATCTAATCGATGAAGAAGTAGAAGTCGGAGATTTTGATTTGGTATTTGATTTGTTCGATGATACTGACGGGGCAGTAACAATTCCAAAAGTAATAGGACAATTCCATGTACTAGAAAGACCATGCACAACTCCCATTTCCGAATTGGTAGCAACTAACACAACAAATGAAGTAGACCAGGCTCTAACGGATTATGCTATTGTTACTTATGCAGAGCCTGTAGCTTCTACAAATGCAGACGGAACTTTTGCTAAAAAAACATGGGTAGCAAAAGAAAAAATTACAACAGCAGAGTTAAACAGAATGGAAGAAGGTATAAGCGATGTTAGTTCGCAATGTAAAGATATTGCGAAAAAAACTATAGTTGAAGGGAATAAAATATATTTAGCAAAAAACGATGGAACTAAACTAGATGAAGGAACTGATTTACCTACTTCTAGTGGTTCTAGTACAGCAGATAGTATAACTATAAAAGATACAGGTAATAATTTTACTGCTACAAACGTAGAAGGGGCGTTATCAGAGCTTTTTCAATCTGCCAGTAATGGAAAAACATTAGTTGCAAATGCTGTTACTGGCAAAGGAGTTGCAACTAATCCAAGTGATAGTTTTCAAACTATGGCAACTAATATAGGTAACATAAAAACGACTACTAATACTGTCGGTCAAAATCCATTAAATAAATGTGGTTCTAGGAAATTTAAATTTGCAATATTTTCTGATGTGCATACCAAAGCTGATACAACTCAAAATCCTAATGTAAAACTTAGAGAGGCTATTGCAAAAGTACAAGAACTAGGATGTGCTTTTATTGCTGTAACTGGTGATTTATGCAATTACGATGTGGAGAATGAACTAAATCAATATAAAGCTGAAATAGATGCTAATGCTACTATTCCTGTGTATGAAGTTACAGGTAATCATGACGCTACTCAAAAGGGACTTAATACTACATTGTGGAAAACAATCACAGGTCAAGACCCTTATTATGAAATAATTAAAGATAATGAAGTATTTTTATTTGTATCTCAAGCAAGCTGGGGAGATGATAGCAATTCAAAAATATTCCCTAAAGCATATCAAGATTGGTTAACTTCAAAATTAGAAGAACATAAGACTAAAAATAGAGTGTTCTTTTTCTTCCATCAATATATGCCTGATTGTGAAGGATTTGGATATAGGAATGGGACACAAAATCAAAGTTATTTAACTGGTAGCTTACCATATTTCACTAATTTGATAAATACTTATAAAAATGTAATTTGGTTTAGTGGTCATTCTCATACTAAATTTGAAGTTCAAACTAATTATCCAAATGTAAATGCTTATAATAAAAATGGTGAAATATGTACGATGATTCATACTCCCACTTTGCAAGAAGGGGAATATTATATAGCAACTGTATATGACCATTTGGTGGAATTAGAAGGTTATAAAAA
>ENA-ORTW01000293-ORTW01000293.1-human-gut-metagenome-genome-assembly--contig:-NODE-293-length-73213-cov-7.738251_pt1 | contig 73213 bp, 52 predicted proteins | sample MGYA00242072_ERZ509193 | MGnify/ENA primary metagenome ERZ509193 (study PRJEB26280, sample SAMEA2338813) | human gut metagenome | biome: human gut; feature: human-associated habitat; material: faeces... | reverse complement strand
AAACGCTGAAGGCATCTAAGCGTGAAGCCCCCCTCAAGATGAGATATCCCATAACGTCAAGTTAGTAAGACCCCTTGAAGACGACGAGGTAGATAGGGCAGAGGTGGAAGTGTGGTAACACATGGAGCTGACTGTTACTAATAGGTCGAGGGCATAACCAAAGCAGTGATAGGTTTGGATGATGATGTTGGTTTTGACTGTATGTAGTTTTGAAGGTACATGGAATATAGACAGGAATGAGAAGCAGTGCGAAAGCGCTGTTTTTTCTTGCAAAAACTAAAAGTGCTACATTGCACTTCTATAAAAATACAAACACTCAACAGGCGTTACTATTACGTAAACTGTGAATAGTTTACGCTATTACTATGAAATAATCCAGAATTAATTGATAAAAGAGAAAATTTATCAGTTGATTCTGGGTTATTTTTTGGGGATAAAACACGTAACTTCTTGAAATTGTGTTATAAATCTTGAAATTGTGTTATAAATCTTGAAATTGTGTTATAAATCATGAAAATTTAATATTCATTAAATTGGAAAGTTATGTTAATATAGTGTATGAAACAAAGACAAGAGAATGCCGATAGACAGCAGAGGAGAGACAGAAGTATATTATCGGTTTATAGAAAAGGGATGGAGTTCGAAAAATGAGAGGAAAGGCAAAACAGAGAGTTAGTCTGATACTTGTAGTGACAATGGTACTCGGAACAGCATTAACAGGAAATACTGTATTTGCAACAGGAGAGAGCAGTGACGAACAAGATCGGATAAAAATTAATATTTCTAAAGATTCTGAACAAACTGTGGAACAGAATGTTGCACAGACAATTCATGTGACTGCGCAGGGGCAGTGCTCGCAATCAGTCTGTCTGAATGTATATCTAAAAAACGAGGACGGATCTGCGGCAACAGATATAGATGTAGTCAATCTTCTGACAAGCAATCAGCTTACAGATAAAAACACACAGAAAACAATCGATGAGACACTGAAAGATTCAGTGACTCTTAATGATGGAACAAAGGCAAGTCCAACAGCAGAGTGGAAGAACGATAAGGACGATAATGGAACAGTTACTTCTAAATATCTGCAGATCACAATGCCGGCAGATGCAACAGCAATCAACTTTGATATGCAGCTTCAGTATCGTACAGATGAAGCAAGCTATACAAAGAAAGTGCTGGTTGAGGCGAAGGCTTTCGAAGAGAAGCAGGATATCACAGAAGCAGCTAAGAGAGCAGACGAGAGCAAAGAGAATGAAGCGACAGTTGTCTGGGAAGGTCAGGCAGTAAGTCAATCAGAAAGCGAAGCTGCGGATGAGGACGCGGATGGAGAAAATAATATTAATACGGTGTCAGAAACAGGAGTATATACACTGTATTTTGAGCAAAGTGTAATAAATGATGCTAATTGGGATAATGCAACACAAATCTCTGTATATGCATTTAATGGTACGAATGACTACTCGGGTCCTCAGCAGATGTTTAAAGTAGCTGAATCAGGTTCAAGGAAGATATGGAAAATCATCTTTACTAAGCCATGGAAGCAGGTGATTTTTTTAACAGGTACTAATTGGAATCAGGGTATGCAAACAGAAGATTTAAACGTTGAGTGGGCAAAAAATTCACCATGTTTTAAATTGACAGGAGAAAAATCAGGAAACAGAGCGAAAGCACAACAGGTGGAGTATAACGAAAAACCACTTGATGCAAATGGAATAACAGTATATTACGATGCTACATTATCAAAATTGTCTTATGAGGATAATAAAAAAGGAATTCCAAATCCAGATAGTACTGTTTATTATTATGCTACAAATGATACTAAATCTACTATAGGAACAATGACCAAAGCAGACCAAGAAATAGATGGACATGTTTATAATGATGTATATAAAGTCACTCTTCCAGAAGGATATATGAAAATACGATTTGCAGCAAATCAGGTATCTAATACGAATGATGCAAGTAATGGTGAAGCAACTGCGCTATTGGATATTCCTTCAGATTTGAAAAATCCATGTTATTACGGTGATTCAAGTGATAATGTTATCTACGATGGTGGAAACCGTGGCGGTTACTGGGGAGAGGCATATACAGTAAGAGATGCAGAAACAGGAAAGGGCAACAAAATTGTAGATGTACCGCATGGAGAAGAAAAAAGAAACGCTGATCAGTTATATGTAAATACGACAATTTATGATTACTACTCAGATTATGAACTGAACGGAAAAAACAGAGATAACTATCCAAAACAAGAGAATGTAACAAACCACAGAATCTATCAGCCGTTCCGTCAGTTCAACATGGCGTTGAGTGATTATTATTATGCAAATGATGTAGCGTCACCATTATACTGGGGAAACTTTCAGAACTTCGACGGTTCAAAGTTTAAAGATATTGCAGGTACAATGAATTTGTTTGGTTATGATAAGGACGAAACTGATTCATATAAAAAATTCTTTTATGAAAACAACTCCATGTGGGGGAGATATGAAGAATCTTTAAAAATAGATGAGAAATCATCACTCAATGGACGAAATGCAACGCAGGGATTGGTTGCAGATCATTTATCCAGTAACAATTTACAATTAAAAACAGAAAATGAAAAGACGATAACGGCTCCATTTTTTGACAAAGACTTTTTAAGTGGAAAGAATTCAAAGAATACTGTACTTGGAAAAGTATATGAAAATGTAACTTTTCCATTTGTAAAAAAAGCAATGACGTCGTCAAGTGGAACTTCTAGCGGAACAGTAGATTATTGGTATTTTGACAGTGCTGATCAGAATTCAGACATAGCCAATAAAAATCTTCAATTGCAGTATGACAAAACGGATGAATATTTTTTGCAATCAACTGATACAGAAGTAAAGGGAAGAACAACGGATAAAATAACAGATCATGGAAACTATTTCCCATTGAATTCAAAGTATCAATCAGGAGATGCTTCAGAATTAAATTATGGATTTGGGCAAAAGTTTGATCTGAAGTTCCGTCTTACATCTGATGGAAAAGTTGTTGATTCTGCAAATAACAAAGTACCAATTGAATTCAACTTTTCCGGTGATGATGATGTATGGGTATTTATCGATGGCCAGTTAGTTCTTGATGTTGGTGGTGATCATGATGTAGTAAAAGGAACAATTGATTTCGCAAATAAGACAGCTACAGTAAATCGTGTGAAGAAAAACATTCCTAATAACGGCGGCGACGATGGGGTAATCAAAAATGTAGTAAAAAATTTTCCAGATATATTAAACGGAACTGATTATTTCACAAAGGAACATACACTCACCATGTTTTACATGGAGCGTGGACTTTGGGAATCAAATATGAAAATCACTTTCAACTTCCCACAGGAGAATAAGCTCACTGTAGAAAAAGAAGTTGATACAACAGGAGCAAATGATATTTTCAAAAAAGCTTTAGCAGATGTCGGAACATTTGATTTTGAGATAAAAAATCTCGCAACAAGTGGCGAATCTAAAGAAGTGTCTGATCCTAGTAGCCCGGAGGTAAAGCAAGTATTCAATGATTATACAAATCAGAGTAGTATTTCTGGAACAGGAGTGAAGAATTCAAGTGTTGAAGTGGTTGATGATTCTACGGGTAACGGAAAAGGAAAGCTTATAAGCAGCTATTATCCGGGAGAGAAGAAATCAACGGATACGCAAGAAAAAACAGATTCGAGATTAGTAAAGATTCAGGCAAGTGGTAAAGGTACATTTGACGCATCAGATTCAAAAGGTTACAAGTATTTGCAATTTGATGTGTATAATATGGATGAAAATGCGTCAGGGACAGATCCTTTTGTTGCACTGGTAGATGAAGATGGAACAAGAATAGGAGCGTGGGCAAGTTTCCTTACTTATAATGGTCGAAATAATAATATTGATAATAAAATTTGGAAGACAATACGAATCGATCTTAATAAATTAAAAGAAAAAAGATTAGACGAGGGAACAATAAGTAGATTTGACTTCAACAAAGTGAAAGAAATCCAATTTGCTTACTGGGATGATGTGACAGTTTATCTTGACAAGTTTGCATTTGTAAAGCCAGCGAGTGTCGAGAAAACAGGATTCACAACAGAACAGGAAGATATTCCAGATTATGGGTCAATTGAATCAGAGAAGCTGGAACTGGTGAATGGCGCATATTATCAGAATACAAATGGAGATACAATCATCTACAGTGATGGACTTCTTAGTATTGGAAATAAAGAAAGTGCAATATTCAGCGATCAGTTCCGAAGAGGAAGTTATCTTTCCATTGCCGAGAAAAATGTTTCACCGGATGTATTTACTACAACGTGGTCGTTGTATGAAAATGGAGTAATTGTAAATCCAAGTGAATTGACTCCTACAAATTCTACTACAGTAATCGGTAGCGGACAGACATCTGTTGAAAAACAATCAGGATATGAGGTAAATGACGGAAGAACAGAGAAGATCAGGACAGAGTTAAAACCTACTGAATCAACGATTGTATTCCGAAGTTATGCTAATCCTGATAGTGAAAATGCAGTGATTGATCTGAAAGCAAAATATGTAAACAAGCTGCGGACAGGTTCTATTTCTTTGAAAAAAGAGTTGAGTAATAGAGAGTTAGAAACTAAAAAAGGAAGAAATTATAAGTTTATAATCGAATACCGAAATGTCGCAGGAATGAAACTGGAAGCGAATACAGGAACAGATGTTATTAAGCAGGAAATTGAATTGAGGGCAAATGAGCAAAAAACAATTCCTGGCATTCCGGCGGGGACCGATTATACAATCTATGAAGAAATACCAGAGAGTGCTGACTATAGTCTGGAAAAAGTTAAAGTTACAGTTCCTGGAAATGACAAGAATGTCAAAGCAGAGAACAATGTAGTTACAGGAATTGTAGTTGCAGATGATGACAATCCAACTAGCACAGAGGTTACATTTGTGAATACAGTTACACCATTGATTTCCATTTCTGGAACGAAGACTTGGGAAGGTGGAGAGACAGCAGATACACCGGATAACATTGTTGTTCAGATTCAGCGGTTTAATCCAGATACTAATAAATATGAACAAGCAAAAGATAAGTCAGGAGAACTGATTCCAAATCAAGTTGTTGATATTAATAGTGGCTGGTGGAAGTATACATTTACAGGATTATTGAAATATGTGAATTATCAAGCTAGTACTCAACAAGAGTATAAGTACAGGGTTGTAGAATTGGGAACTTTAAAAAGTTTGAATGAACTTAAAGGTAGGACACCAGACCCACAGAATCTAGATCATATAAAGCAAATAGCAGGATATTATCCAGAATATACTACAGCAACCGATGGCAGCAGTTACAATATTACAAATAGAAAAACAGGTAGTCTAAAGATAATAAAGAAAACCGGAAAAAATGAGTCTTTAGCGGGTGCAAAGTTCACTTTATATAAAGATGCTGAAGCAACGCAGGTTGCAACGGATTGCACAGGAATAGAGTTGACGGGTATTACTGGAGATAACGGAGAGTTAGTCTTCAATAACATTAAAGCTGGAACGGAAGAAAAGCCGATTACATATTATCTGAAAGAAGTAAAGACAAAAGCCGGTTATGTGCTCTTAAAAGAGCCGATTAAGATAACACTTCCATATACGTATAATGAGGGAGATATAGTGAATGGAAATAAAGTAACGGAAAGTGGTGTGACATGGAACCTTACTTACACTATCATTAATGATAAAGCATTCGATCTTCCGGCAAGTGGAAATAAAGGAATTTTCAAATTTATCGTAATCGGAATTACAGCAGTTCTGGTGGGTGGTTACTTGTTAACAGCAAGAAAGAAAAGCAGAAAGAAGAGAGTTTCAAGGAGAGGCTAAAAGAATCAATAAACCAGTATTCGTAGGGAATAGGGAGTCCCTTTGGATAGATTTAGAAAAAAAGAAGGAGAAGAGAGCAATGAAGAAAAATGTTTTGAAAAAATTTGCGGCGGCAGCACTTGCGGCGGCAACAGTAATGAGCAGTATGTCAGTGATGGCGTTTGCAGATGATACGGGATCGACAGCAAAAACAGGTAGTGTTACGATTACGAAGTATATGGGTGATACTAAAGCTGGGGATACATTGTCACCAGAGAATTATACAGGTGTGGAACCAACAGGAGAGGAGAAAAACTTATTACAAGGGGTTGAGTTTGCCTATGTAGAAGTTGGTAAGAGAGTGCAGGTAGATACTGGTGAAGGGAAGTCTTCACAAACAGAGATACAGTATAATGTGACAAATGATGATTTTTTGCAGGCAATTGGGATTAAAACAGGTGTTGGTAAAAACTATACACAAAGCGAATTAAATAACAAAGTAAGTGATAGTGCTAATAAAACTGCTGTGATAAATTTTGTAAAAAAAAATAAAAAATCAAATGCAAAAGTTACAGATAAAAATGGTACAGCATCTTTTACAGGACTAGATCTTAATGCATTATATGTATTTGCAGAAACAGATGCTACAAATGCAGCGTTAGCAAATGATGGAAGCAAAGTTAACGTAACAAAAGTTTCTGTTCCATTCCTCGTTTCTTTACCATTTACTGGAAAAGATGGAAAAACAGTAACAGAGTTAAATGTATATCCAAAGAACTCAACAGGTACAGAAAGTATTGATAAAAATATTATTGAGGGGAATCAGAAAAAAAAGACTACAGTTGCTAATATCGGAGATACTATTAATTATGAAGTCGAGTATAGTATACCAGTAACAGAGCAGGGGTTAGTGAAATTAGTTGTAAAAGATACAATGAGTAAAGGGTTAACATTTGATGAAAATTCTAATATTATAGTGAAAAATAAAGGCGTGGAAGTGGATTCAGCTAACTATGATATGGTTCCAACTGAAGGTGGAGATGGAACTACAATTACAATTACTTTCAAAGAAGCGTATTGTAAAAATTTAGAAAAAAATACAACACAGAACTTTACAATTACATATAAAGCAACATTAAACAATAATGCAGTTCTTGGACAGAGTGGAAATACAAATAGAGTTATTGTAACATATCAGAATGATAAAGATAGTAAAACAATAACAAGTAAAGACACTAAAGTATTCACATACGGAATTGACCTTACGAAACAGAGTGAAGGTGGAGCTAAGCTTTCAGGAGTAGAATTTAAATTAACAGAAGGTACTAATGAAATTAAAGTTTTGAGATCTGGAGATGCTTATTACCCATCAAATGACGCTAAAGCATCTAGTACAGTAACAACAGACGAAGGAAAAATCTACATCAGAGGTTTAAAACCAGGTACATACAAACTGACAGAGACAAAAACAAACGCCGGTTATGTACTTCTGAAAGATCCAGTAGTGATTGTGATTAAAGATGATAATGCAACAGGAGATGCAACAGCAGATGTAGGCAGTAAACCTGTTACAATGCAGAACGATCAGAAGAATTCAACCAGTGCTACAGCCGAAGTTCCACTCACAGTAGTCAACAGCAAGGGATTTGACCTTCCGGTTACAGGTGGAAGAGGTATTGCACTCTTCACAATCGCAGGTATCGCAATCGTTGCAGCTGCAGGATCACTCTTATTCATGAGAAAAAGATCCAAATAATTAATTAGATGCTCTCATATACATAATTAATACTACACAGGGAAACAGAAATGACTGTTTCCCTGTATTTGAAAGTGAGGAAGTACATTTCTTGTTTTCAAATACAGGGAAGGAGCAGGAAAATGAAAAATAAAATAATTAATATCTTTCTTGTGCTGATTCTGCTCTGTGGAATCGGCGTTTTGAGTTATCCGTTTATCAGTAATATATTACAGGATAGAAAACAGGATCAGATTCTTACGGAATATAATGAAGAGATGGAGAAGCTGCCAGATGCAGAGATTGAGGAAGCGAAAGAAAAAGCAAAGCAGTACAATGACAGTTTGAGCAATACAGTTGTTATATCGGATCCATTTGATCCGGATGCGGCAGATGATATGTCAGCAGATTATATTTCAGCATTGAATCTTGAGAAAAATGGAATTATGGCGTATATTGAGATTCCAAGGATTGATGTGTATGAGCCGGTGTACCATGGCACATCAGAAGAAGTGTTAGCAAAAGGTGTGGGTCATCTAGAAGGAACCTCTCTTCCAATCGGCGGAGAGAGTACGCATACAGTACTTTCCGGGCATACAGGACTTCCGGAAGCGGAAATATTTACGAAGCTGGAATCTGTAAAAGAAGGGGATATTTTTCTTATTCATGTGCTGAATGAGACATTGGCATATAAGGTGGATCAGATTAAGGTTGTCGAGCCATCGGAAACAGATGATTTGAAAATCGTTCCGGGGTATGATTATGCAACATTGGTGACATGTACACCTTATGGGATTAATTCACATCGTCTTTTGGTAAGAGGCATTCGAACAGAATATACGCAGGATGTGAGTGATGAGGCAGCAGGACAGGCAGAGGAAGGTCCGGATGGCGGTGGCTGGAAAGCAATGTACGAAAAAGCCATTATAGAAGGCATTCTTTTTGCAGTGATTCTGGTCGTTCTGATCAATGTGATTGTGCGCAAGTTTGGAAAAAAGAATAAATCAGAAGTTGCGATTTATGATGAAAAAGAGAAGAAGGAAAAGAAACCATGCAAAAAAGCAGGAAAAAGAAGGAGAAGAAAAAGCAAAAGAACAGAACGCTGATGGCGATTATGCTGATAATTTTGTATCTTGGAGGTTTGTTTGTGTATGCAATCCCAGATTTACAAAAGATTGTATTGCAGAAGGAAAACGAGAAAGCAGTGGAACATTTTAAAGAAGAGGTGGAAGGAAGCCAGCAGGATAAAAGTAGTGAAGAGACAGATCCTACCTCTGCCAATTCCAACCAGATCCCAAAGAACGCCCAGCTCTACCAGGAGATGCAGTCATATAATCAGCAGATCTTTTCTGATGGTCAGTCAGGACTGACTGATCCGTGGTCTTACGAGCAGGAGACATTGGATCTGTCAAAGTATGGGATTGATGACGGGATGATCGGAATTCTTGATATTCCGAAGATGGATGTGACATTGCCATTATATCTCGGCGCAACGCAGGAGAAGATGGCGAGAGGTGCGGTCATGCTTGGACAGACTTCATTTCCGGTGCAGGGCACGGACAGTAATTGTGTGATCGCAGCGCACAGAGGATGGAAGGGGATTCCGATGTTCCGCGAGATCGAGCGGTTGGAAATCGGAGATGAACTGACGATACAAAACTGTCAGGAAACATTGACGTATCGTGTGTCGGAGATTGAAATCATCCTGCCGGATGAGAGTGACAAGATCATGATTCAGCCGGGGCGGAATATGGTGACTTTGATGACATGTCATCCTTATACGCAGAATTCCAAAAGATATGTTGTATATTGTGATGAGGTGGGAACACAGCCGGAGGCAGCAGTTGATGCAGCAGAAGAGGAGGACAGCAGCCAGCAAGAGATTATCACCACTTCCGAGCAGAACAGAACGGAAGCGATAGAGGAAGATCAGCGTCTGATTGAGAGAGATACGTTATGGAGGAAAGCCGGTTATGCTGGAATCGGGCTGATCGGAGTATTAATTATTTTTGGATTTATCCCTAGGAAAAAGCATTGAGATGCGTTATACTAAGAAAGATGTGAATGAAAACATGGTACAAAGGAGATGGAGCAATGATTCGTTTTACATGGTATGAACTGCTTTGGCTGTTTTTCATCTATTCTTTCTTAGGATGGGTGCTGGAGACAGCGGCCGCAACAGTAAAACAGAAGAAGTTTGCGAACAGAGGTCTGGTGAATGGACCGTTCTGTGTGATCTACGGTATCGCCGCTCTGTTCATGACATTTGGATTACAGGAGCTAAGAGGAGTCTGGCTTTTTTTATTTGCGGCGATTTATGCGACAGTGATTGAATGGGTTGCAGGGCATTTGATCGAGAAGGCATTTAAAGCCAGATGGTGGGATTACTCCAGGATCAAATGGAATCTGGACGGATATATCTGTATCCCGGCTTCTCTTATCTGGGGTGCGCTTGGATATCTCGGAATCCGCTGGGGAAACAGATTTGCGATCATAGTGTTTAAAATGTTGCCTCTGTTCCTGATGAAGATCCTTGTATTGGTTCTTCTTGGCGTATTGGTTGTGGATATCCTCGGATCTTATCTGCTACTTCGTGGAAAAGGAAAGAACCTCGCGCGGTGGGAAGCTACGAATGAAGGTCTGGATAAAGTCAGCAATAAGCTTGAAAGTGCGATTTCCAGATGGGTTGGGAAACGTATCCAAAAAGCGTATCCAAAGGCAATGGAACTGATCTGCAAGGAAGAGGAATCGGAGAAGGGGAAAGTATTTGCCGCAGGCTGTGGGTTCTATAAGATTGTGCTGTTGTTTTTTGTAGGAGCATTTCTTGGAGACATTACAGAGACGATTTTCTGCAGAATCACGGCAGGTGTGTGGATGAGTCGCTCCAGTGTGGTCTGGGGACCATTCAGTATTGTCTGGGGACTGGCGATCGCACTTGTGACAGCAATGCTTTACAAATATAAAGATAAGAGTGACAGCTTCTTATTTATCATCGGTACATTGCTTGGCGGAGCATACGAATATCTCTGTAGTGTATTTACGGAAATTGTATTCGGGAAAGTATTTTGGGACTATAGCGAGATTCCATTTAACTTAGGAGGCCGAATCAATTTATTATACTGCTTCTTCTGGGGAATTGCAGCAGTTGTCTGGTTTAAGAAGATCTATCCGTACATTTCCGCATGGATTGAGAAAATCCCGATGCTGACAGGGAAGATGCTCACCTGGTTTTTGATCATTTTCATGGTCTGCAATGTGGCTGTGTCATGTATTGCACTTGTTCGTTATGACGAACGTGGAAAGGGCGTTGTAGCGGAAAACAGCATTCAGAAATGGGCAGATGAGCATTATGATGATGCGAAGATGGAGAAGATTTATCCGAATGCAAAAGCGACAGAATAGAAAATAAGATGTAAACGAGAGGGAAATGGTATGATGGAGAATAAAAAGATGCGGGCTGAGCATCCGAAGAAAGAGCTTGCAGTGGATATTTTGTATGATATTATAGGAAGTATTTTGTTTGGTGCCGGAATCTATACATTTGCAGAGGGTGGAAACTTTGCGCCTGGAGGGATTTCAGGTATTGCCTTGATTATGAACAAGTTATGGAATCTTCCGGTTGGTACAATGACGTTGATACTGAATATTCCACTGGTCATCATCAGTTACAAGACAGTAGGAAAGCGGTTTTTGATGAAGACTGCGAGAACAATGATTATCTCGACGATCTTTGTCGATCTTGTATTTCCGATGTTCCCATACTATACAGGGCAGCGTCTGCTTGCAGCGATTTACTCGGGAGCATTGCTCGGACTTGGAATGGTTCTTTTCTATATGAGAGGTTCTTCTTCGGGCGGAGCAGATTTCCTGACGATGACGATCAAAAAGAAGAGACCCCATATGTCTCTTGGCCGATTGACGCTGTTGATCGATTTGATCATTATCTTGATCGGATGGCCGGTATTCGGTGATGTTGATTCAGTTCTTTACGGATTGATCGCAGTATTTGTCTGCTCTATGGTGATTGACAAGATTCTTTACGGAATCGGTGCAGGAACACTTGCAATCATTGTTACATCGAAGGGAGAGGAAACAGCGGAAGAGATTGGAAGAATCACCGACCGTGGTGTAACATCTTTGGAAGGAATGGGTACTTATACAAAGAGTAAGAGAAATGTTCTGCTCTGTGCATGTTCCAAGTCAGAAGCGTATCTTGTGAAAAATGCAGTTTACCAGGTAGATGACTCTGCGTTTGTAATGTTTACTGAGACGAGTGAGGTGCTTGGAGAGGGATTCAAGGAAAGTCTTGATAAGTTGTAAATAAAAGAGAAGAATATGAAATAGAAAAAGCTGCTGTCTGAACTGTTGCTTGCGGGACTCGTGAACAACAGACGGACAGCAGTTTTTCTATATGCTCTTTATGCATAGATTTGTTTTCAAAGATATAAAAATATTAATCTTCTTTCGCCCAGTCGAAGGAATATTTGACAGCCTTGTGCCAGCCTTTCAGTTTCTTTTCGCGGACTTCCGGATCAATCGAAGGTTCAAAGATCTGATCGATCGCCCAGTTCTCTTTGATTTCTTCAAGACTGTTCCAGTAGCCGACTGCAAGACCAGCCAGATAAGCAGCTCCCATGGCAGTCGTCTCAACGCAGACCGGACGGTGGACAGGTGCGTTGATCAGATCAGCCTGTGTCTGCATCAGGAAGTTATTTGCGCTTGCGCCGCCGTCTACTTTCAGGGAGGCAAGATTAATGTCGGAATCTGCCTTCATGGCAGTCAGGACGTCATATGCCTGATAAGCGAGAGACTCGAGGGTTGCACGGATGATATGGTATTTATTTACTCCGCGTGTCAGGCCCACGATCGTTCCGCGGGCATACTGATCCCAATATGGAGCACCGAGTCCGGTGAAAGCAGGTACAACATAACAGCCGTTTGTATTTTTCACTTTCTTTGCCATATATTCGCAGTCGTCAGCGGAATCAATCAGGCGCAGTTCATCACGCAGCCACTGGATTGCCGCACCGGCGACAAAGATAGAACCTTCCAGAGCATATGTAACCTTTCCGTCAAGTCCCCAGGCAATCGTGGTGACCAGCCCATTGTTGGAAAAGACAGGTTTCTCTCCGGTGTTCATCAGAAGGAAGCATCCGGTTCCGTAAGTATTCTTCGCATCTCCAGGTTTAAAGCAGGTCTGACCGAAAAGTGCAGACTGCTGATCTCCGGCAGCACCGGCGATCGGGATCGCTCCGCCGAGGACGGATGGATCTGTCTCTCCGTAAATGCAGCTGGAAGGCTTCGGTGTCGGAAGCATACAGCGTGGGATCTGAAGTTCTTCGAGAATCTCGTCATCCCAGTCTAATGTATTGATATTGAAAAGCATGGTTCGTGATGCGTTGGAGTAGTCTGTAACATGTACTGCGCCTTTCGTCAGTTTCCAGATCAGCCAGGTCTCTACTGTACCAAAGAGCAGTTCTCCGCGCTCGGCACGTTCTCTTGCTTTCGGAACGTTGTCGAGAATCCAGCGGATCTTTGTTCCTGAGAAATAAGCATCAAGTACAAGGCCGGTTTTCTGACGGAACTTTTCTGTCAGTCCTTTTTCCTTCAAAGAATCGCAGAATTCAGCAGTACGACGACACTGCCAGACAATCGCGTGGCAGATAGGATCGCCGGTATTTTTATCCCATACGATCGTTGTCTCGCGCTGGTTCGTGATACCGATTGCAGCGATGTCAGAAGGTTCTGCGCCGATGATGTTCATAGCCTCCACAGCAACTCCGAGCATGCTTGCCCAGATCTCGTCCGCATCGTGCTCAACCCAGCCCGGTTTCGGAAAATGTTGTGTGAATTCTCTCTGTGTGACGCTGCAGATTTCCCCTTTTTTATTAAATAAAATGCAGCGGTTACTTGTGGTTCCGGCATCTAATGCCATAACGTATTTTGACATAATATGTGCCTCCTCATTCTAGTATTACTCAGAACAGAAATGGTTACTTTGGCTTGAATGCATCTCGCCCCATCGCCAAAGGCGATTTAAAATGGCGATTTAAAATGGCGAGATGCGTTGCTGGTCGCACATCGTGTGAACAGTAACCAGAAATGTGATAATCGAGGTTCGTTCTGTTCTATATTCTAATAAGATAAGAATATCATAATCGGAATGGAGGTTCAATGGACGAAAGGTGCTGTAATAACTAAATTTTCGCATTTTACTGTATTTTACTGTATGCATGCTTGCAAATCTTTTTATGATACCGTAAAATAAATTTTGAATTGCTTTTCAGCAGTTCGCCTTATGCAACTAATAACGATACAGAGACATTAGAAAGTTTTATTTTCTTATGCATTTTTATAATAAGAAAGGCGGTATATTCCATGGGAATGATACGTGCTGAAAAGCTTGTATTTGAATATGATAAACGAGACGAAGAAGGTAATGTGATCGGATCCCATCGCGCCATTGACGGAGTTGACATTGATGTCCCGCAGGGGTCTTTTGTGGCGATTCTTGGACACAACGGTTCAGGAAAGTCTACCCTGGCGAAGCATATGAATGCGATTCTTGTCCCGACAGGTGGAACGATGTGGGTGGACGGAAGAGATACGAAAGATCCGAATGAGCTTTGGAACATCAGACAGAGCGCCGGTATGGTATTTCAGAATCCGGATAACCAGATTATCGGAACTGTTGTGGAAGAGGAAGTAGGATTCGGTCCGGAGAACTTAGGAGTTCCTACGGATGAGATCTGGAAACGGGTAGAGAACAGTCTGCGTGCAGTCGGTATGCTGGAGCGCAGAAAGGATTCTCCGAATAAACTGTCCGGCGGCCAGAAGCAGAGGGTGGCAATCGCAGGAGTGATCGCGATGGAGCCGAAGTGTATCGTGCTTGATGAGCCGACCGCGATGCTTGATCCGAATGGACGAAAAGAAGTGATCGAAGCGGTAGAGCAGCTTCGAAAAGAGAAGAATGTTACGGTGATCCTGATCACACATTATATGGAAGAAGTGATCGATGCGGATCAGGTATTTGTAATGGATGAAGGGCATGTGGTGATGCATGGTACACCGAAAGAAATCTTCAGCCAGGTGGATGAACTCAAGAAGTACCGTATGGATGTACCACAGGTGACAATGCTGGCAGACGCATTGATTCAAAAAGGAGTTCCGCTGCCGAAAGGAATTCTTAGAAGGGAAGAATTGGTGGATGCCTTATGTCAATTAAGTTAGAAAATATCAGTTATGTATATAGCCCGGGAACTGCATATGAGCATCATGCGCTGAAGGATGTCAGTCTTGAGATCCCACAGGGACAGTTCGTCGGAATCATTGGACACACGGGTTCGGGAAAATCAACCTTGATCCAGCATTTGAACGGTCTGATGAAAGCAACCTCAGGGAAATTACTTTATGAGGGGCAGAACATTTACGAGGACGGATATGATATGAAGAAACTGCGTACACAGGTAGGACTTGTGTTCCAGTATCCGGAGTATCAGTTGTTTGAAGTTGATGTGTTAAGTGATGTGTGTTTTGGACCGAAGAACCAGGGACTTTCCAAGGAAGAGTGCGAGAAGCAGGCAAGAGAAGCCTTGGAGCTTGTAGGATTTCCGGAGAAATATTATAAGCAGTCCCCATTTGAATTATCCGGAGGTCAGAAGCGTCGTGTGGCAATCGCGGGAATTCTTGCAATGCATCCGAAGGTACTTGTTCTGGATGAGCCGACAGCCGGACTGGATCCGAAGGGACGAGATGAGATCTTAGATCAGGTAAAATTGCTTCATGAGAAGACCGGAATGACAGTAATTCTTGTTTCCCATAGCATGGAAGATGTTGCGAAATACGTGGAGCGCCTGATCGTGATGAATGATGGAGAGAAGATGCTTGACGGTACGCCGGAAGAAGTGTTCCGCCATTATAAAGAGCTTGAGGCTGTTGGACTGGCAGCACCACAGGTAACATATGTAATGCATGATCTGAAAGAAAAAGGATTTGATGTATCAGCAGATGCAACAACTGTGGAAGAGGCTGCGGACGAGATCTACAACTTCCTGAAGAAGAGACAGGAGGTGCAGTCATGATCAGAGATATTACGATAGGACAGTATTATCCGGCGCAGAGTCCGATTCACAGACTGGATCCGCGTGTGAAGATTGTCTGCACACTGATCTTTTTGATTTCTTTATTTGTGCAGAACAGTGTGCTTGGATATGCATTGGCATTTGTATTTCTAGCGTGTATGATTCACGTTTCTAAAGTCCCGGCAAAGTTTATCGGAAAAGGACTTAAGCCGATTGTGATCTTGTTATTGTTTACAGTGGCTATGAACTTGTTCCTTACAAGAGGCGGTGCAGTGTTATTCCATTGGGGAATCATTACAATCACAGAGACAGGACTTCGTACTTCTGTGTTCATGGCAGTTCGTCTTGTATTGCTTGTTGCAGGATCTTCTTTGATGACATTTACAACGACTCCGAACGGACTGACAGATGGACTGGAGAAGCTGCTTCATCCACTGAACCGAATCCATGTACCGGTACACGAAATTTCGATGATGATGTCTATTGCACTGCGTTTTATTCCGATTCTGCTGGAAGAGACAGACAAGATCATGAAGGCGCAGATCGCAAGAGGAGCTGATTTTGAATCAGGAAATATTATCCAGAGAGCAAAGGCAATGATTCCGATCCTTGTTCCGCTTTTCGTGTCTGCGTTCCGAAGAGCGAATGATCTGGCGATGGCAATGGAAGCCCGCTGTTATCACGGTGGCGAAGGGCGTACAAAGATGAAGCCTTTGAAATACCATTATCAGGACAGACTTGCTTATGCAATCACATTGGGATATCTGATCGCGATTGTAGTGATCGGAAGATTTGTGCCGTTTAAATTGTGGATTTTTTAGAATAAAATAAATAGAGAAGAGGGACGGATATTTCTGTCCCTTTTATTTACGCGAGCAACGAGTCAAAGTCCGTGCTTGCACGAGACCTTGGCGACTGCCGCGATAACTTGAGAAACTCGCGGAGCGTGTTTCTCATAGTATAGGAGAAAGAACAGATATGAGAAGAATCAGATTGAGAGTGGCGTATGACGGGACAGCATACTGTGGCTGGCAGGTGCAGCCGGAAGTGCCGACGATTGAAGGTGAATTGAATCAGGCGATCTCCAGACTTACGAAGGAAGAGATTATCGTGATCGGGGCAAGCCGCACAGATGCCGGAGTCCATGCGAAGGGAAACGTTGCTGTATTTGACACAGAGTCTACAATCCCGGCAGACCGATTTGCTTATGCATTGAATCCACTGCTTCCGGAAGATATTGTGGTTGTAGCTTCGGATGAAGTGGCAGCAGACTGGCATCCAAGACATTGTGATACGGAGAAAACATATGAATACAAGATCTTAAATAGCAAGTTTCCGGATCCGATGAGAAGAAGAGATACGTATCATGTTTCATTTGACCTGAATCTTGAGAAGATGAGAGAAGCAGCAGGATATCTGAAAGGGGAACATGATTTTAAGAGCTTCTGTAATGTTCATACTCAGGTGGAAGATACGGTTCGCACGATTTATGATCTGGAAGTAGAGAAAGAGGAAGAGCTTATTACAATTCGTGTCCGTGGAAATGGATTCCTTTACAATATGGTCAGAATCCTTGCAGGTACGTTGATCGGAGTCGGAAGAGGAGCAATTGCCCCGGAACAGATTCCGGCCATTCTTGAGGCAAAGGATCGCCAGGCAGCAGGAATGACAGTTCCACCACAGGGACTGAGGCTTGTTAAAATTGACTACCTTGATGAAAAAAGCAAATAATTTTTTGTAAAGGTTGACAATGAACCGTTTCGCTGTTAGACTAGACAGTGTGGTGATTGTCAGTAGACAGAACCAAATTTCAGGCAGAGACGAATTTTAAGCGTATGTCTGAAATTTGTTTTTGTAAAGAATAACGAAAAAAATCGCGTATTATGTAAAAGTATAAAAAAAATATAAATATTATTAACAAATTATAAAATATTTGATTGACTTTTATGTGCAGGTTTGTTATACTGAATCACGTAGAAAAGAGATAACATTGACGAATTGTTATCATTAAAGAAGGATTGTTACTGTTAGGCAGGCAAAACCAGATTTTATGAGCGTCACCGAAGGAATCAAGGGGGATGCCTTAAAGTTTGGCTTTTTTATTATGAGGGAGTTTTTCCCAAAGTTAGAGAAAGGCCAATCGGATGGTTATAGACAAAATAATTAATAACAATATTGTATCTGCATTTGACGAAAAAGGCTTAGAAGTTGTTATCATGGGTCGCGGAATCGGATTCCAGATGAAGCGGGGACAGGAAGTTCCTGCAGAGAAGATAGAGAAGGTTTTCCGTATCAAGAGTCAGAGCATAGCAGAACAGCTCAAGGAATTGCTGGCGAAGATGCCGCTTGAGCAGGTTCAGATCTCGAACGAGATCATTTCCTATGCAAAGAAGACAATGAAGCTGAAGTTAAATCAGAGCATCTATGTTACATTGACAGATCATATCAGTTTTGCAATCAGCCGCTGTAAAAAGGGGATTCATCTTGAGAATGCGTTGCTGTGGGAGATTAAAAGATTTTATCCACAGGAATTTGAACTCGGAAGATATGCGGTAGAACTTGTGAAAAAAAGACTGAATGTAGAGATGCCTGAGGACGAAGCAGGATTTATTGCATTACATTTTGTCAACGCAGAGTATGGGACTGATATTCGGGATGCAGTACGGTTTCCGAATCAGATGAAAGAGATTCTTGGAATCGTAGCAGAAGAACTTGGGATTGAGATGGATGAAGGCTCATTGCATTATGAAAGATTTCTGACACACGTGAAGTTCCTTCTTCAGAGGATTTACCGCAAGGAGTTACTTGAAGAGGAAGAGAACGAGATTACAGAGATGATGCAGAGAAAGTATCCGAGAGAGTATTCTTGCAGCAGAAAAGTTGCAGATTACATAGAAAAGACGGCAGACTGCAAGCTGTCAGGAGAGGAAGTTTTGTATCTGACACTCCATATCCGCCGTGTTGCGATGGCGGATTCGGAGGACGAATAGAGGGTTGCTTTGAACGGTAACGAAAGAAATGGCTGTATTAGGGAACAGCTACTGTAAAATTGGACTTTAGCGCAAGGCGCTTTTGTCATAGATGGTTCTCTGGTTTGTGGAAGACCCGGAGGATCAGAGTTGATTTTGACCGGAGGACTCATTTGCCGGTTAAAATAAAAAGGGATTAAAAATGAGAGATTATTAAGGAGGGAATTCTATGAAATTCGTACAGAAATTAGGAAAAGCTCTTATGCTTCCTGTTGCTTGTCTTCCGATTTGTGGTATCCTGATGGGATTAGGATACGCAATGTGTCCATCTACTATGCAGGGTGGAGATGTAACTGGTATTGTTCAGCAGATCGGATTTTTCCTTGTAAAAGCTGGTGGTGCCTTGATCGATCATATGGCACTCCTCTTTGCAATCGGTGTTGGTGTTGGTATGTCTGATGACCATGATGGTACAGCAGGTCTTGCTGCACTTGCATCCTGGCTGATGATCACAAACCTTCTTTCTACTGGAGCAGTATCTGTTCTTAGAACACTGGAAGAAGGATCAACAGCATTTATCGCATTCAGCAAAATCGAAAACCCATTTATCGGTATCATCGCCGGTATCATCGGTGCACTTTGCTACAACAGATTCAAATCAACTAAGCTTCCTGACTGGCTGTCATTCTTCAGTGGTAAGCGTTGTGTAGCAATCGTTGCAGGTGTTGTTTCTATTATTGTATCTGCAGTTCTGCTCTTTGTATGGCCGGTACTCTTTGCAGGACTGGTTGCACTTGGAAAAGGAATCGCAGGAATGGGAGCTCTTGGAGCTGGTATCTATGCATTCTTTAACAGATTACTTATCCCGTTCGGTCTGCACCACGCACTGAACAATGTATTCTGGTTTGATACAATCGGACTTGGAGACCTGTCACACTTCTGGAATGGAGAAACATCTGCAGACGTTTCCTGGAGTCTTGGAATGTACATGTCAGGATTCTTCCCATGTATGATGTTTGGTATCCCTGGAGCAGCTCTTGCTATGATTCAGTCTGCAAAGAGCAATAAGAAGAAAGTTGCAATCGGACTTATCGCATCTGCAGCAATTTCCGCATTCGTTTGTGGTGTTACAGAGCCATTCGAGTTCGCATTCATGTTCCTCGCTCCGGCACTTTACGTTGTATACGCATTACTGTATGGTATCTTTACAGTAATCACAGTAGCTCTTGGATTCCGTGCAGGATTCAGCTTCTCAGCAGGACTTACAGACCTTATCTTCTCTGCTTCCCTTCCGGCAGCAGCTAAGACATGGCTTATCATTCCTCTTGGAATCGCAGCTTTCATCGTATTCTACGTTGTATTCCGTTTCGCAATCGTTAAATTCGATCTGAAGACACCAGGTCGTGAAGATGACGATGATGATGAAACAAAAGTTGTTCTTGCAAACGATGACTTCACAACAGTAGCTAAGATCGTTCTTGAGGGTGTTGGTGGAAAAGATAACGTAGAGTCTGTCGACAACTGTATCACAAGACTTCGTCTTGTAATCAAAGATTACACAAAGGTTGATGAGAAGAAGATCAAATCTGCAGGTGTTGCAGGTGTTGTTCGTCCATCTCAGAAAGACGTTCAGGTAATCATTGGAACAAAAGTTCAGTTTGTAGCTGACGAGTTCAAGAAACTTTGCAAATAAGTTTAAATGATAATTAGGTTATCCGGGATAATGATGTGAAAGAATACGGATAACACACACATTAATAATCCCTTTTCAAAAGCGGAAGTGGAATCGGCGAAGAGCCGGGGACACTTCCGTTTTTATATATGTAAGACCACTTGACAAAAGGATTACAATAGTCTATCATCAAGACTACGAGAGTTTATTCTGACTCTTATATAGAAGTTATATATGGAAGGCTATGAAGGGAACAAGTAACAGACAGAACAGACACACAGAAAGCTGCCGGCTGATGAGAGGCGCGTAGATGACTGACTGCGAATACATCCCGGAGCTTCACACCGAAATCTGATGATGGAAGTTCAATGATTGATATGGACAGCAGATCAGACAGAGAGTAGGCTGTGACGGAGTTGTGCTCGTTATTGCACGAATGAGACTGACAGACATCTTGTCAGTGAATTAAGGTGGTACCACGGTGATAGATCGTCCTTATTGCGTCATGCAGTAAGGACTTTTTTATATGTTAGGAAAGTTCTTTTCGGATATATAAAAAGGCCAAGCTGAATGATGCGTTATAATGCTACTGGTCACAGTTTTTGTGCCAAGAGACATGTTATGAATATTCTGTAGAAGTTACAGAAAAATAAAACGAAAAGAGAAGGAGAAGAAAGATGGGAATTTATGAAGAACTTCAGGCAAGAGGCCTGATCGCCCAGGTAACAGATGAAGAGAGAATCAAAGAACTTGTAAATAATGGAAAGGCTACATTCTATATCGGATTTGACCCGACAGCAGATAGTCTTCATGTAGGACATTTCATGGCACTGTGCCTGATGAAACGTCTGCAGGAAGCAGGAAACAAGCCAATCGCACTAATTGGTGGTGGTACAGGATATATCGGAGATCCATCCGGAAGAACTGATATGAGAAGTATGATGACACCGGAGCAGATCCAGCATAACTGTGACTGCTTCAAAGAGCAGATGAGCCGTTTCATCGATTTCTCTGATGGAAAAGCTCTTATGGTAAATAATGCAGACTGGTTGCTTGATCTGAACTACATCGATGTACTTCGTGAGGTAGGACCTCATTTCTCAGTAAACAGAATGCTGACAGCTGAGTGCTACAAGCAAAGAATGGAGAAGGGGCTCAGCTTCCTTGAATTCAACTACATGATCATGCAGGCATACGACTTCTATGAGCTGTTCCAGAACTACGGATGTAACCTTGAGTTTGGTGGAGATGACCAGTGGAGCAACATGCTCGCAGGTACAGAGCTGATTCGTCGTAAACTTGGTAAAGATGCAAGCGCTATGACAATCACACTGCTTCTGAACTCCGAAGGTAAGAAGATGGGTAAGACACAGTCAGGCGCTGTATGGCTTGACCCAAACAAGACATCCCCATTCGATTTCTACCAGTACTGGAGAAATGTCGGAGATGCTGATGTTCTGAAATGTATCCGTATGCTGACATTCCTTCCGCTTGAAGAGATTGACAAGATGGACACTTGGGAAGGTGCACAGCTTAACACAGCAAAAGAAATCCTTGCATATGAGCTGACAAAACTTGTTCACGGTGAGGAAGAAGCGAAGAAAGCACAGGAGAGTGCACGTGCACTGTTCAGCCAGGGAAATGCTGATAACATGCCAACAACAGAACTGGAAGAAGCAGATTTCCAGGATGGAAAGATTGATATCCTTGCAGTTCTCGTAAAGAGCGGACAGGCATCTTCCAGATCTGACGCAAGACGTGCCGTAACACAGGGTGGTGTTTCTGTAGACGGAGAGAAAGTAACAGACATTACAACAACATATGCTCCGGCAGACTTCGACGGAGAAGGTAAGATCGTGAAAAAAGGAAAGAAAAACTTCCGCAGAGTTGTTGCAAAATAATTGAAATGAAGTAGAGAAATAGTGGCTGTTACTGTAGCATTAAGTTGGATACAGTAACGGCCGCTTCTTATAAGGAGGAAACAAAAATGGCATTTAAAGAAGTAAAGATTGAGGAACTTTCATTTAACCCTTTTACAAAAATCAGCAAGGAATGGATGCTGATCACCGCAGGAGATGAAGAGAAGCATAATACAATGACAGCCAGCTGGGGCGGTGTTGGAATTATGTGGGGGATGAATGTGGCTACAGCATATATTCGTCCACAGAGATATACGAAGGAATTCGTAGATGCAGAAGAGATGTTTACACTTTCTTTCTTTAAGGAAGATTATAGAAAAGTATTAAATCTTTGTGGTTCCAAGTCAGGTCGCGACTGTGATAAAGATAAAGAAGCAGGTCTGACACCGTATTACACAGATGGAACAACAGCGTATGAAGAAGCAGATCTGATCTTTGTCTGCAGAAAGCTTTATGCACAGGAGATGAAACCGGAGTGCTTTACAGTAGACGGACCGGATGAAAAATGGTATCCGGGCAAAGATTACCATACAATGTATATGGGTGAGATCGTGAAGGTGCTTGTGAGAGAATAAGTAAAAGATTTCAGCTGGTCAGATTATGAAGTCGAAGAGCCGGAACAATTAAAATAAAGAGTAGTTACACTGCTTGCAAATAATAGGAGAACTCCTTTCAGTTGTGATAAGATGCAGTCTGAGAGGAGTTTTTTGTAGAATAGAGTAAATAAAAATGCTGTACAACTTGAAAATCTTGATAAAATATGGTAAAAATAGATATAGAAAAAAGCAGGAAAGCGGGCGGTAGAATGGAAGAAGTAAAAACAATAATACTGAAGGATGTATTGCCTTTTGTGGATCCGGTGGCAAGATCCCATGCAAGAAGAGTTCTGAAAGATGCAGAAGGATACAAGGAGCTTGTGATTGATTTTCGGGGAATTGAATTCATGGGGCGCGGTTTTGCGGATGAAGTGTTCCGTGTATTTCAGGAAGAGCATCCGGAGATAAAGATTACACCGCTTCATGCAAGCACATCCATGTTAGCGATGATTCGCCATCTCGGAGGAAAACAACAATAAATGATATTTACAGATTCCTTGTAAACCGTTACAATAGGAAGTCGGGGCGTTTGTCTCTGATATCTAATTTTATAGAAGAAAAGGAACAAGGAAAATGGGGATTTATCTGATTGTATGCCCGCTGGTGTTTCTGGCGGGCTTTGTTGATTCAATTGCAGGAGGCGGTGGACTTATCTCGCTTCCGGCATATATGTTTGCCGGGATTCCGGTGCATAATGCAATCGCGACGAACAAGCTGTCATCTTCAACAGGAACGGTAGTGTCGACAGCGAGATTGATTAAGAATAAGAAAGTAGACTGGGGATTTGTACCCGGAACAGTGATCGGAGCGCTGATCGGTTCTGTTGCCGGAGCGAATCTGGCGTTGATCATCAGCGACCATATTTTGAAAATGGTATTGGTTGTGATCCTGCCAATTGTAGCTTTTTGTGTGTTGAAAGACAAGAATATGGATGTGGAAGTTCCGGTCGGAATGACAAAGAACAAGCAGTATCTGATCGCGATTGTATGCTCTTTGGTGATTGGTTGTTATGACGGATTTTACGGTCCGGGAACAGGAACCTTCTTGCTGCTTGTATTTACCAAGCTTGCGAAGATACCATTGGAGAAAGCGACAGGAAATGTGAAGATTGTGAATCTTTCTTCCAATATTTCAGCGCTGATCACATTTATCCTGGCAGGGAAAATCCTGTGGGGACTGGGACTGGCAGCATCCTGTTTCAGTATCGCAGGGCATTACGTAGGTGCAGGAATGGTTGTGAATAATGGGGTGAAAGTGATTAAGCCGATTATTCTGATCGTGTTGGTGCTGTTATTGGTTAAGGTTGTGTCTGGAATATAAGTAACTGTTCAGAGCCAAGCAAAATTTCAAAAAACAGGTATAAAATACTTGCATTTTTAAGGCTGTTTTTGAAATTTTATTTGGCGGATACGCCATACCGACGAGATGCGTAGCATTTTGGAGGTTGGCTCTGAACAGTTACGAATATAATAAGGAAATAAAAGAAGCAGAATCATGAGGGAAAATGATTCTGCTTCTTTGTGCATAGGCTTAACTTTTATACAAAATAACATAAATTTGTCAATTTTTATAAACATTATAATATAATACTTACATCACTAATCTCAGCACTCTGGTCTTATCCAATATAAAAATAGAACATACCATAAACAGATGCGCCAGCAGCGTGCTGACGATCACACCGTTAGACGTAAGCAGGAATCCAGTATAGAATCCAAACCAGCAGACGAATCCGGAGTAACTTGCCATCAGGATAAGCAGTGGCAATTCTTCCCAAAAGCCGTGAAGTGTGCTTAAAAAGTCATCCATTGTAAAATCAAAGTAGATAAACCGGCCAACAGCAAGTGTGATGAAGTACATCATCAGTGAATCGTAGTTGTCATCATTGTAAATAAACTTAATATACAGAAGTATCAGTATAATATAAAAGGAAGATACCAGTCGAATGGACGCCTTCTGGTTGGAATCTATTTCTTCCAATGGTACAAATACAATATCAAGCCATCCATTTAAGATAACGGAGAAGCAAAGGAAGAGTAAAAGGATAATATCCTGATACTTCTGCCAATAGATGGACACGCCTGGAATCCTCTCGTCAATCACATAGTAAAGTGACAGAAAAATCAGTACAGAGGTGCTGGCGAAGACCATCTCAAAGAAACTTTCAATAATGCTTCTTTTTCGCTCCTGATGGTGGCGGTTGATACGACGGATTGCTTTGTGAGACAGGGAGTCATCCTGCAGTCGCTGGCGTGTTTTCAATTTGGCTACGCCAAGAACAATACCGATCACAACGGCCAGCCCGATCAGCGAGACGAGCAGGTAGATTCCGATGTATTCAAAGTTAAAATAGTGTGTAACATAAGTTTTCATTAAAATGCCTTCTTTCAAAATCCTTAGCAGATGGTAAATGTTTCTAACCACCTTAATTTTAATTATAGCACGGTGATGCAAGGGATAATCAGGTTTATGGTTAGCGTATACTTATAAGATTTATAAAATAGTGGACAAAATTGAACCTAGTCAAACAAAATAAACTATGTTAGACTATCAATAGATTGATAAAAAGATAACAAGCATGGTATCTGTCAGAATGGATTGCCAGTCGTATGTAGTGCGAGTAGTAACCAAAACAGTTTACCAGGAAGTGGAAAAAGGACAGGATGAGAATAATGAAAGCAATTGTATTCGACGTAGACGACACATTATATGATTTATCAACTCCATTTAAGGAAACATGCAGGGAGGTTTTTCCGGAAGATAAAGATCTGGATCTGGAAGGCGCATTTTTGGCAAGCAGAAGATACAGCGATTCCGTGTATGCACGCTGCTTAAGTGGTGAGATGTCAATGGAAGAGATGTATATCTATCGATTCAAAAATGCATTTCTTGATTATGGGAAGAAGATCGATGCACTCAAGGCATTGGAATTCCAAGCAATTTATGAAGAAAAACAGCATGAAATCAAGATGACAGATGCAATGAGACAGTTGATGCAGAACTTGAAAGAGAAGGTGACTCTGGGAATCATTACAAATGGGCCGGCGCAGCATCAGTGGGATAAAGTGAATGCGCTTGGCGTAACGGAATGGATCCCGGTAGGTCATGTATTTATATCAGGAGCACTTGGTGTAGCAAAGCCGGATAAGAGGATTTTCAGTCGTGCGGCGGAAAGAATGGGGATTTTGCAGGAAGAGATCTGCTATGTAGGAGATTCTTTTGAAAATGATATCGCAGGGGCGAAAGCTGCGGGATGGAACGCAGTCTGGTATAATCATCGTGACCATCAGGCAGCAGGTGATGTAAAGCCGGATGCAGTAGTAAGAAGTGAGGAAGAATTGATTGCATGCCTGAAGAAGATCAGCACGAAGGAGTGAGCAGAACAATTAGATACAAAAAAGAAAAATAACAGCTGTAAGAGAAATATGTTTCAATAACAGCTGTTATTTTTCTTTTTATTCGTTATTCTTTTACTTTTTTACTTTTATCTTTCGGCAGGATCAGACTGAGCAGCAGTGATACTACGAACACACCTGCAACAGCATTTCCGTTGAAGATATCTCCCACAGCCTGTGGGAAAGCGCTGAAGAAGTTCGCATCTGTTTGTGTAAGACCAACGCCGACGCAGAAAGCGAGAGATACAATGATCATTGTGCGGTCATTGAACTCACAGTCTTTGAGCATCTTGATTCCTTCGTACAGGATTGAACCAAACATCATAACAGTACATCCACCAAGTACTGACTGCGGCAGGGAGTTAAAGAAAGCTCCAAGCGGCGGGAACAGAGATGCCAGGATCAGGATCAAAGCTCCCATAAGGATCGTGAATCGATTGATTACGCCAGTCATAGTTACAAGCCCGATATTCTGGCTGAAGGAAGTCAGTGGCAGACATCCGAAACATCCGGAAATTGTACTGGAGAATCCGTCAACTGCAAGAGATCCCTGCAGCTCTTCAATCTTAATGTCACGGTCTAAAGATCCTTTACATACTGCAGTTGTAGCTCCGGTTGTCTCAGCAGCAGAAACCAGGAAGACAATCGCAATTGTAAAGAATGCTCCAAGGTCAAATACCGGTGTATGACCGGTGAAGAAGACAAGTCTTGGAAGGCTGAAAAATCCGATTTCACTGATTGTTTTGCTGATTCCGGAGAAATCGATCATTGGAGCAATACCGGCAACAGTAAAGATTGCGGAAAGGATATAACCGAAGATCAATCCAACAAGGATGTTCAGGTTTTTGTATACACCATGCAGTAAATATCTTGAAACCAGACAGACAATCAGTGTCACAAGACCTACAAGAAGGTGATACCAGGATCCAAATGATTCGGAACCGCTTCCACCGCCCCAGGAATTCATTCCAACCGGGAGAAGAGAAAGTCCGATCGCGATAACAACACAGCTGGATACAACCGGTGTTAAATATTTCTTCCAATACTGGGCACTTAAACCAACAACTCCCTCGAAGATACCACCAAGGATAACGGCACCGACCATGCCTTCATATCCGAGATCCGGATTTGTACAGATCATCAGAAGACTTCCAAGGAAAGTGAAGCTGACACCCATAACGATCGGCAGTTTCGAACCAATCTTCCATATAGGGTAGAGCTGTAAACAAGTACCGATTCCGGCTACGAACATGGCGCACTGAAGAAGTCGAGTGATTTCAACAGCGGTCAGATGATCACCGGTGCCTCTGACAAGAGCGGCACTGCAGACGATTAATACAGGAGCAAGGTTGGCTACGAACATGGCCAGTACATGCTGTAAGCCGAAAGGAATCGCTTTTCCGAGTGGTACGCGGCCGTTCAGGAGATAGATATTTTCTTCGCTGACGGTTGTGATATTTCGTTCTTTATCTTTCATATTTACATACCCGTTCTTTCTAGATATTTCATATAATGGTTCTGTATCTGTTATATAGATCCCCAAACAGAAACCACTATATACTGGTTCGCAGATTGTTGTAAATGAAAATCTGCGAACCTTTTATGTGATTGTAGTTACAACGTTACAATTGAGTGCTGCTTCTGTTACTGGGCACAAAAGCTGTGCCCAGTCATGCTGTCCCCAGGCAGTGTAGAACAGCAACCCAATTCACTTTTAGACAGCGTCTGCTTCTTCATTTTTTCCGAGTCTGCGAAGCATTGTCTTCTTGACTGCACGGAAAATGTTTTCATAACCTGTGCAGCGGCACAGATGGCCGGACATCATTTTACGGATCTCATCATCTGAGAATTCTTTGCCGGCATTTAAAAGTTCAGTTGCACTCATGATGAATCCAGGTGTACAGAAGCCACACTGAACAGCTGCTTCGTCAATAAATGCCTGCTGAATATCGGATAACTCACCATTTGGTCCGGCGAGACCTTCAAGAGTAAGGATTTCTTTTCCCTCAGCCCATACACCGAGATAGATACAGGAGTTGAAGCATTCCCCATCAATGATTACATTGCATGCTCCACATTCTCCGACTTCACAGCCTTTCTTTACGCTGGTCAGACGGAAGTCATCTCTTAAAACATCTGTAAGTGATGCACGGACATCGATCATTTTCTCGACTTTCTTACCGTTGATCGTGCAGGTAAGTAATTTGTACTGTTTATTCATCGATCACACCTCCTGCCAATCTGATAGATTCTGTCAGTGCACGCTCTGCAAGAACAGTAGCGATGTGCTGACGGAATGCCTTGGATGCTCTCCAGCTGTCACGTGGATTGATATCTTCCAGAACAGCCTGACCAAATTCATGAACAACAGCTTTTGTAAGCGGTTTGCCCTTTGCTTTTGCCTCAGCAGAAGGTGCACGCATCGGAACAGGTCCTGCAACTCCGTAAGCAATTCTGACATCCTTGATCGTCTTCTTATCTTCAGAGAGTTTTACATTGACAGAACATCCTGTTGTTGCGATATCCATTGCATTACGCATTGCGTATTTAATGTAATGTCCGTGGTAGCCTTCGTATGCTTCCTTCGGAATGATGATTGCTGTCTGAATCTCTGCCGGTTTCAGATCAACGACTCCTGCTTTAATATAGAAGTCATGGATCGGGATTCTGCGAACTCCGTCCGGTCCTGTGATCTCAACAATTGCATCCCATGCATGAAGTGTTGAAGCGGAATCAGCGGATGTAACACCATTACATGTGTTTCCACCGATCGTTCCGATGTTACGGATCTGTGGTCCACCAACCATATCAACAGCTTCCCCAAGTACGTTGATATGCTTCTGGATGATCGGATCCTTTGTAATATGAGAGAAGCTGGTCAGAGAGCCAATGCGGATCGCACCGTCTTCTTCATAAGATATGCTTCTCATTTCATCAATTTTATAAATGCTTACAAGTTCTTTTCCTGCGCGGCGTCCTTCACGCATCTGTACAAGAACGTCACTTCCGCCGGCAATGATCTGTGCTTCCGGATGTTCCTGTAAAAGCTGTATAGCATGAGCTACGCTTTCAGCTTCATAAAGTGCTTTAAGATCATACATTTGCTTCTCCTCCTTCCTCAAACATATGTTGTTCCTTCATACTGCGGAACAGATGGTGTGGATTCACCGGTGCATCATTTACATAGACACCTGTTGCCTGATAAACTGCGTTACGGATTGCAGGTGCAATGGAACATGTCGGTGGCTCACCAAGAGATTTTGTTCCGAATGCACTTGTAGGCTCCGCATTTTCTACGAAATAAGCACGTAGTCTCGGGTGATCCATAAATGTGGATAACTTGTAATCGAGCAAGTTATTATTTAATGCTCTTCCGGTCTTCGGATCAAAGAGCAGGTTTTCAGAAAGTCCGAATCCGATTCCCATACTCATACCACCGTGTACCTGAGCTTCAGCAAGTGCCGGGTTGATAAGAGTTCCGGCGTCATGTACATTGACGATATCAAGCAGTTTCACCTTACACATCGGGATGTCAACTTCAACTTCTGCAAATGTACATCCGAAGGAGTAAGCATTGGACTTAATTTGTGCTGTACTTTCAGCTGACAGATGCTCACTGTGTGAAAGGCTGTAAAGTGCTTCTGTTGAAAGATCTCCAAGAGACATCAGAACACGGTTATCTGTGATACGAACAATCTGTCCGTCAATGATATCCAGGTTATATTCAGGCATTCTTGTCAGTTCATGCGCATATTTCAAAATGCGTTCTTTCAGAAGCAGTGCTGTCTGGCGAATTGAGAATCCGGCTGTATAAGTCTGACGGGATGCATAAGCACCTGTTCCGAATGGTGTGACGTCTGTATCCTGACAGGAAACAATGTGTACAGCTTCAAGTGGAACGCCAAGAATATCTGCAGTCATCTGTGAATATGCAGTATCAGCACCCTGTCCGATCTCTGTCTCACCGAGCTGAACCTGAAGAGAACCATCCTGATTCAATACCATACGGCAGGAAGATGTCTCAAGTGAGATTGGCCATACAGCTGTGTTGTACCAGAAGACTGCCATACCGATACCTCTGCGGATATCTCCTGTCTGGTTCTGGTATTCTTTGTATTTACGAAGGTAATCAGTAACTTCGATTCCTTTGTCGAGGCACTGGTTGAATGTGTCGCTGTATAATTCATTTTTAGAAAATGCATCCTTATATCCGACTGGCATCAGGTTTTTGCGGCGGAATTCAAGCGGATCCATGTTAAGTTTTGCACAAATGTCTTCTGTATGACATTCTACAGCCCACATTGCCTGTGGAATTCCGTAACCACGCATCGCACCGGCAACGGATTTGTTTGTGAATATTGTATAAGCATCAGCCTCTACGTTATCACAAGGATAAAGCTGCGGGAATGCGCCAACTCCTTTGGCACAGATACTGTGACCGTGAGATGCGTAAGCACCCTGATCGGAAAATGCTTCCAGTTTTCTTGCAGCAAATGTTCCATCCGGGCGAACCCATGAAATGATGTGGCTCTTGATCGCATGACGTACACGGGTAGAAACAAAGGTCTCCTCTCTTGGTACATCAAGTTTAATAAGATGTCCATGAAGCTGCATGGAAAGCCATGCACAAAGTGGTTCATACAAAACATCCTGTTTATTTCCGAAACCACCGCCGATATAAGGCTTAATGATACGGATCTTACCCCATTCAACTCCGAGTGCCTGACCAACAACTCGACGTACGATATGAGGAATCTGAGTAGAACTTACAACCTTGATGCGGTCTCCTTCCATCTCAGCATAGCAGATAAAGTTTTCAATATGACAGTGCTGAACAGTTGGTGTGCTGTACCAGCCTTCTACTTTGATTAGTCCAGGTTCTTTGATAGCTTCTTCATAATTTCCTTTACTGATTGTTGTATGCTTGAGAATATTGTTTGGATATTTATCATGAAGCTGAGGAGCATCCTCTTTCATAGCATCCAGAACATCCAGAACAAATGGATATTCTTCATATTCTACTTTGATCGCACGAAGTGCCTGTGCAGCGGAAACCTCATCCTCTGCTACAACCGCAGCGATATCATCCCCATAAAATCTGACGCGGTCTGTAAGTACAAGACGATCGGCAACATCCTGATGTGATTCATCTGTGGACCATGGATGTCCGGCAGTTGGAAAATAATGCTTCTCCTTTAAATCAAAACAGGTAAATACTTTTACAACTCCAGGTATCTTCTCAGCTTCAGATGTGTCAATAGAAAGAACATGTCCGTTGGCAATTGTAGAGTGTAAAATACGTGCAATATAGGCACTCTTATCACAGAGATCATCTGTATATTTTGTACGTCCAATTACTTTATCGTAGGCATCTACACGAGTAACCTTTTTTCCTACATACATGTTATCCCCTCCTTAAACATAAGTTTGGATCAACCGTTTACGTAAAAATCAATATCCTGTTTCATCTGAAGATATTGGGCCTTGGTAATCACGATCTTTCCTTTATTCAGCGTCAGAAGATTCATCTCTTCCAGCTTTCTGATGTTTCTGTCCAGAGTTTTAATAGAAATCCCCACTTCTTCGGAAATGCGCGCTCGTGTCTGGTTAAGTACCAGAATCTCCGGTATCTTGTAAGTCCGGCAAAACATTCAATCTCACCAAAGAAGTCACCTGGTCCAAAGTCCTTAAAGAAATAAGATTTCTCATGCATCGGCCATTCGACTCCGGTTACTTTCCCTGATAAAATGATGTATATGTACTTGCATTCTTCTCCGGCTTTGATAAAAGTCTGGTCAGCTTCCACATCAATCACGGACATGTAATACTTGACTTCCTCCGTACAGTTTCTGAAAAGCCGGTTCATATATTCCTGCTTTTTAAGTGGTAAGCTATTAAATAAATCCACGAATCTTCCTCCTCCTTTTTATTCATTATAGAGAGAAAAGGTGATACATTAAAAGGCCATGTGACATTTTTTCTCCGCTTTTTTGAATTATGGCGTTTTGGACAAAAAATGACTATAAATTAACAATATTATAACGTTTATTTGGTGAAAATGACAGTTGGAATTGAAAAAATATTGATTTTTGAAGTTATCTACAGATTATCAACAAAAAAGATGAGTTATAAACAAGAAACACATTGCAATTAAAAGTGAACTGGGATATTCTGAGAACATACCAATTCATGAAGTTGGTGTTGGACATTCTTTATTTTAAACATCGCATCAAAATAAAAGATGAAAAACAAATTACAAAACTATTTTCCAATGATCAGAACCAAAGGACAAGTGCTTGAAGAAATTCGCAATAGCCCGGAAATGTGGAAGACATTTTGTGGATGGGAAGAAAAATACCAACAGGAATATCTTGACATTTGCACTGGGGTGAAAGGTGTAAAACTTCTCTATGATACCTATTTTAAAGTTATTATGAATCCGGACACCAGACCTGAAAGGTTAAATGATTTTCTATCAGAAATATTAGGAAGAAAAATTAGAATCTTAAAAGTACTTCCGAATGAATCGGCGCGTATTGCAGCGGAGAGTTCCTTATTGATTATGGACATTGTTGTTCAGTTTGAAGATGGTAGTATAGCAAATGTTGAAGTACAAAAAATGGGATATTTATTTCCCGGACAGAGAAGTGCCTGTTATTCTTCCGATTTATTGTTACGACAGTATAAACGAGTGCGCGCAGAATTAGGAAATTCATTTACTTATAAGAGAATTCAGAAAGTCTATACAATTGTATTATTTGAAAAGAGCAGTGCTGATTTCCGCAGGTTTTCGAAAGAAATATATATTCATCATTGCGAACAAAAAAGTGATACAGGAGTAGAAGTGAATTTACTGCAAGAATATACTTTTATATGTCTTGACATTTTTGGTGACATCATTCAAAATGAAAACAGAAAGATAAAAAATAGATTGGAAGAGTGGCTCGTATTTCTTAGTCAGGATGATCCGGAGATGATTATTAAACTTTTGAATCAGAATTCGGATTTTCAGAAGATTTATGAAGAAATCTATACACTCTGTCTTAATATGGAAGGAATGATGGAGATGTTTTCGAAAGAACTTGAGATTTTGGATCGCAATACAGTGAAGTTGATGATTGACGAGATGGAAGAAGAATTGGCACAAGTAAAGGCAAGTGTTGCAAAACAGGTCGAAGAACAAGTGGCAGAGAAAGTAGCCGAACAGGTGGCAGAGAAAGTAGCCGAACAGGTGGCTCAAGCGAAGGAGAACATTGCAAGAGAATTAGAAGAAGAGAAGCAGAAGATAGAAGAAGAAAAGCAAAGAACGGAAGAAGAAAAACAAAGAGCTGATAAAGCAGAAGAGGAAAATATGAGATTAAGAAAGAAATTGATGGAATTGCAAAAATTGTAATAAGGTAGATACGAAAAATCTAAAGTATTTAGAAAAATTTAAATTTGTGCTTGCATATCTCTGGCATGTATGATAAGATATAACTCGTGTCAGAGATAACACAAGACACGCGGGTGTAGTTCAATGGTAGAACACCAGCCTTCCAAGCTGGATACGTGGGTTCGATTCCCATCACCCGCTTTTTTTGTACCCATTTTGAACTGTTCAGAGCCAAGCGGATGTTTAGATGAAATGTGCAGCATTTCGGAAAGTGGATCTGGATGGTTTATTTTATTTATAATAGAAGGAGGACGAGAACATGAAAACAGCAATTACAATCGCCGGAAGTGACTCTAGCGGAGGCGCAGGAATCCAGGCTGATATCAAGACAATGATCACCAATGGAGTATATGCAATGAGTGCGATTACTGCATTGACAGCGCAGAATACAACAGGTGTTACTTCTATATTAAATGCAACACCGGAATTTTTAGGACAGGAGCTTGACAGTATCTTTACAGATATCTATCCGGATGCCGTAAAGATCGGGATGGTTTCAGATAAAGAACTGATCAAAGTTATTGCAGCGAAGCTGCGTCAGTATGAAGCAAAGAATATTGTAGTAGATCCTGTTATGGTAGCAACAAGCGGAGCGAAGCTGATCAGTGATGATGCGGCGGATACATTGAAGGAAGAATTATTCCCGCTTGCAAGTGTACTGACTCCGAATATTCCGGAGGCAGAGGAGTTGATCGGAAGAAAGATCACAAGTGCAGAAGAGATGATCGATGCGGCGAAAGAAATTTCAGAAAAATATCACTGTGCAGTACTTTGCAAGGGTGGACATAACTTAAATGATGCGAATGATCTGCTGTATGCAGATGGAGTGTATCGCTGGTTTAACGGAAAAAGAATTGATAATCCGAATACTCATGGTACAGGTTGTACATTGTCTTCTGCGATTGCTTCTAATCTTGCAAAAGGATTCTCATTGGAGGAATCTGTAGAGCGTGCGAAAGAGTATATCTCAGGGGCACTTGCAGCAATGCTTAATCTTGGAAAAGGAAGCGGTCCGATGGATCACGGATTTGCAATTAAAAACGAATATATAAAAGAAGCGAAAGACTGATCAAAAGCCCTTCGCTTTACATATTAAAGAGGAGAAACCTAAGGAGTAGCACGAAGCATGATCTTTGCGGTAAAGACTCCATTTTCATAAGTGAAATCACAAGAACCATCGTTCTTTTCTGCTGTTCTGCGGACGGATTGGGTACCAACCCCAAGTCCCGTTCGCTTGGTGGAATGGAATAGATGGTCTTTTTCTTTGATATTTCCATCAAAATTATTCTCAACCCGAATTAAAAGAATAGAAGCAGAATGTTGATAGATTTCCAACGATATCCGCTGCTGCGCAGCGGCAGTTTTGCGACTGGCTTCCAATGCATTTTCTAATAGATTGGAAAGAATAAGACAGAGATCCATTTCATCTACGGAAAGTTCTTTTGGAAGATCAACACGGGCATCAAATGGAATTTCTTCTTTTTGGGCAAGTGCATAATAATATCCGATTACGTTATCAACAGACTGATTTTCACAGAAGTGATAATCAAGGGTGGGAATTTTATCCAATGCATTTTGCAGGTATTTTTTGATCTTTTCTAAATCACCGTCTTTGGCCATAGCAGATAGTTGTATAAAATGATGACGAATATCATGTCGAGCCTGTCTGGCTTCTTCTATCGCACTTCTTAAATTCTCATATCGTTCCTGTTGTACAGAAAGAAAAAGATTTTCCTGCTGAAGTTTTTTGTTTTTATTCAGGATATTAGCCATCATTAAAAACATCGAGTAAAATAATGCAAGGATGAGTAGAAGAGCATAAACAATCACTATGTATCCACGCAGAAAACGCTGTGTGTGCAGGATGGTGTTATATTTTGGAATCAAAGCAAGGTTCAATCCGATGACCAGAACCGGGAGAATCCAGAAAACATACCAGGTCTGAGCAAGATTTTCATCTTCTACCATTTCTTTGACGGAATGGGAGGCTGGATACCATATGAGAAGGACGAAAAGAATGCAGAAAAGATTATACAGGATTCCAAAAGTAGAAAAACCGGAAAATGCAAGGTGTTCAGAACCAAAATTCAACATTGCAGAAGCAGCTCTGGAAAGGCTGTTAAAGCAGGAAAAAACTGCACAGACGGCAAGAAAGATGCTGACAGATTTCCAAAGTGAAATTAATAAAGTGTTATGATATAGAACAAATAGAACAAATAAAAGAGGAAGAAGAACAGATCTTGTTGACAAATGGAATCTATAGCATGCAAAACCACAAAAACAAGAGCATATAATAAGAAGCGGAAGCATCCAGACAGCCAGCTTCTTAGGTGTTTGCTTCAGAGATGATCTTACCGGCAGATAGGCAAGCAGCACACCAGGAATCAAAACTGTAAATTCCAAAGTCTGGAAAATTAAAGTCCGCATCAAAATCCCTCCTTTTGAAATAGATAATTCATAAAGTGTTGTCGTGCAGGTTTGCACAGTTCTCTACTGACAACGATCTTGCTTCCATCATCTAAAAGAAACATTGTTCCGTCAAAATCAACAGCATGTTCCATGTTGATGATCGTCCCTCTGTTGCAGATAAAAAAGCGGGAATCTTCTTTTAATGGAGAAGTAAAAGTCCCAAAAGACTGTCGGATGACAAGTTCTTTTTCTTTTGTTGTATGAATATGGATCATATGAGAAAAATGATCTGCGTGAATGATCGTTTTAAATGGTATCTGAAGATCACTTCCATTTACTTTTACTGTCAGTTTTTTCTCCGAAGCCGGAATCCGGGGCAGGATTTCATCAATTAAAGAAGACAGTTCTTCTTCCGTATAAGGTTTTACCAGATAATGCATGGCACGTACTTTAAAACCTTCCAGTGCATGATCCAGGGATGTTGTAGTAAAAATCAACAGACAGTCTTTGTTGGTATTTCTAAATTCACGGGCGATTTCAATTCCATTTGCCCCGTTCATATAAATGTCCAAAAATAAAACTGTGAAGTCATGTTCTTTTGAAGCCTTGAGAAATGCTTCTCCATTCTCATATTCATAGCAATGAAACTCTACATTTTTCTGATCTAATATATTTTCTAATCGTGTTCGAAGCAGAATACGCTCTTCTGCAATATCATCAACAATAGCGATTAACATACGAATATCCTCCCTGATTTGTATTTATTCAAAATAAATACAAACGTTTTGACATAGGATTAGTATACCACAGAATACCGATTCGTGCCATTTTCAGACAGTTCATGCCAAAAATATTGAAAAATCTGGTATCAAAAATATAATGATAAGAAATATGATTGCCGATAATATAGCAAAATACAAATGAGGAGGAAAAAACGGATATGAAAACAATAAAAAGGATAATGGCAGCGCTCATATGTATGACGATAGCACTTACGGGGATTCCAATCAGTGTAAAAGCGGCAGATTCCAGTGGAAGTATGTCAACAGAGATGGAGACAAATAGTGAATTATTTATTACATTGGAAGAAAACAAAGACTACCGTTGGAATGTAAATGATAATGCAGAAAAAAACAGTGTTGTTCATTTGGATAGTTCGGAAGGAAATAATTGTCGTTTCCGTTTAGATCATATAGAAAATGAATGGTATGGGATTAAACATATTAAAGTAGATGGAACGGATCGTTTTGCAGACGTGGATGGTAAAAGTAAAGACAGCGGTGCAGTACTTCATTTATGGGAGTCTTCAGACAGTGAAGTAAAGGGAAATAATCACCGCCAGTTTGCCTTTTATTATATCGGTAATGATGCAAATGGAAATGCGAGATACTATATTAAGAATAGAAACAGTGGAAAATGGATCGGATATGAAGGAAAACTGAATAATAACAATCCGAAAATCATCCAGACAGATGAGAGCAACAGAAAAGTCTGGCTGATCACAAAATCCGTAGTTCCACTCACAGGAAAAGAAAGTCAGGTTTTAAAAGAAGAAGATACAAGTGCTATTTGTGAAATTCATGAAGCAGGAAAACTTGATGCTTTAAATAGAGCAAGTAATATAGCGGTTCCAGGATCTTGTCCAACGTTTCAGGTAATGGGAATAACCAGTAAATGGAAATTGAAATGGATACCAGAGTATCATGCTTATCAAATAGATGCAGTCTCTGATGGTGAAAGCAAAACAAATTTATCTTTAGATGTAGAAGGAGAATCAGGAAAACTTTGGGCAAGCGTGAATATCTGGACGACTGAAAAATTTGACAGGAATCAGAATACAAGTCAATTGTGGCGATTTTTTAAGCAGAAAGATGGTACATATAAAATTCAGAATGCCAGAACTGGATGGTATATCGAAAATAGAGTCCCAAGTTTAGTGTTTGGGAAAGAGGGAATGAATGTAGAGTTATCTATTTTAGCAGGTAATACAGATGAAACAGCTTACAGTTATGCGAATGAATGGATGGCAGGCATCCCAGATGAGGCACTACTGTCTTCAATTAATATTCCGGCAACACACGATACCGGGACAGCAGGGGTTGTGGAAGATTTGGTTCCAAGTGTATCTATTACATCATGTCAGAATCTTTATTATGATGAGCAGTTGAATATGGGGGCTCGCAGTTTTGATATCCGTGCAAATGCGACAAAAGATGATGCTTCTGCGGCAGACGTAAAGATTGTACATGGAGGCGAATTATGGCAGTGTCAGGAAAAAAACGGAAACGATCTTACATTACAGTCAATCCTCAATACTTCTCTCGGTTTCTTAGAGAAGCATAAGTCAGAAACAGTCATTCTTACAGTAAAACCAGATGCCGGTTCTACAATTGGATTAGAGCATGCGGTCGCTGAATTTATTGAAAAAAATAAGGACAAGGTCTACAGTGGAGGGGATATCCCATCAATGAAGGAAGCAAGGGGAAAAATCATATTTCTTCGAAGATTTAATCTGACCAAGAACTACGACAGTTCGGTTGAACGTGCGATGGGATTTAACCTTACGAATTGGGATGACATAAAATATAAAGATTATAAATATGCGTACAAGTTATATGATGATGGAAAAAATCATGTGTATATTCAGGATGCATATAATACATATGGAAGTGAGAAGTGGCCGTATATATTAGAAACGATGAAGCAGACAACAGGACAGGATACAAGCCATCCGATCGAGTACAATTCTTGGGTATTTAATTATACCTCTTGCTCACGAGGAGCACCGTTAGGATTGACACAGGAAATTAATCCGAGATTATTTAAAGACGAAGACAATTGTATTGACAACCGATTCCTCGGAACAGTAATGCTTAACTTTATTGATGAACCAATGTCACGGTTGATCTATGAGACAAACAGCAACATGATATTTGAACCAAAGCTTCCTACACCGGAAGTAGAAGTTGAATATGGTCAGACATTGGCAGAAGCTACATTGAAAGGGATTGAAAATGCACCGGCAGGAACATGGAAGTTTGAAGATGCAGCTCATGTTGTGACAGATCAGGAAGTAGCAGATCAGACAAAATTTGAACTGACCTTCCTGCCGGCAGATAATAAAAAATACAAAACTGTTACTATGTGGGTTCCGGTAAAAACAGTGAATAAGTCAGAAGTGATCACAGCGTATCTCGGATATGAAGAAATTTCCTATGGTGAAACTCCGAAGATGTCATACGTTGTTGCACCAACGGAAACACTGAGCGCAGATGAAGTGGAAGAACTTTTTGCAAATGTTACGGATGAAATGAGAATCCAGGAGACAGGACAGTCATTAAATGAGACAATCGATGCAGGAAGCTATAAGATTGATTGTCCGGAAACAGTAGGCGGATTCAAGGTAAACTGGATTCATTTGAAAGAATACGATCTTGATATCAATCCAGTGAACACAATGGAAACAACAGGTTCCAAAAGCAGCACAGCAGAAAATACTACATTCGAAAATGGCGCAGTTAGTAGTGCACAGAGAATCGTTGTCCGTGCAGAAAAGAAAACAAAGACATATGGAGATGCGTTGACCAGTGCAGATCTTACATTTACGATCAGTGATTCAGAAAGGGCGAAACTTCTTCCGGGAGATACTGTTGAAAGTCTCGGACTGACATTGAAAGCAACAACCATCGAACCGGAAGATATTCTGAGAGGAAGCACAACAGATGCAGATGGAGATGACATTCTTGGCGCATATGGCAATGAAGGAAGATATGTCATCCTGAAAGATAATGTGACAAATACAAATTATGATGTTGTAGTTCTTCCGGCATTCCTTAACGTATCACCAAAGGAAGCGGAGATAGAATGGAATGCAGCGGCACAGTATACATATACAGGAAATGCATGTGGAATAGAAGCAAACGTGAAAGCAGACAGCCTTTTGGAAAATGATAGCTGTGCAATTAAAAAACTGCTGAATGCAGATCATACAGAAGTTGGAAATTACAAGGCGCTTGCAATAGGTCTGACCAATGAAAACTATATCTTTTCCGGCAAAAACCGCGTGCATCTATGGGAATATGAGATTTTGCAGGCAGATCCGGAAGTGACTTTCCCGGCAGCAGAAGTGATTTATGGAGACAGCTTAAAGAAAGCAACACTTTCCGGTCAGTCGGGAGAAGGTGTATTCCGTTTTGCAGACGATACGACAATGCTTACAGTAGCAGAGGATCAAAGTGAACAGGAGATGATCTTCACACCGGCTAATCCGAACTACAAGACAGTTACATCAAATATTCCTGTAACAGTAAAATCAAGAAGCATTACGATCAGACCGGACCGTAAGGAGAAAGAATATGGACAGACGATCACAGAGTATACCTGGTCGATCAGTGATGGAAGTCTGGCAGGGGAAGACTTACTGGATGATCTGAATGTGAATGTATCACTGACAGCAGGAGATGCAGAGAAAGAGAGCTGTGAAGTTGGTACTTATGAAATAACAGAAAAGGCTTCAACAACAGTAGAAAATCAAAACTATGTGGTTACATTTGAACCTGGAATATTGATCGTACAGCCAAAACCGGTAGATGTTGTATGGAATACAGACGGAACTATCATCTATACAGGAAAAGAAGTGAATGTCACAGCAGAATTATCAGGAGTACTGTTTAAAGATGAATGTAAGGCAGTAGTAGAAGATGGAAACGCTGTGGAACCTGGAAAATATACAGCAAGTATTGTCGGATTGACAGGCGAGCAATGTTATAATTATGTGCTTCATGGAGATGATGATGAGTATCAGATGGAGTATCAGATCGTGAAGAAAGAAGAAACAAAGAATCCAACCGATTCAAAGGAAACATCGACAGGTACTGCAGGAAAGAAACCAACAGGAACCTCAGCGTCAGGAAAACAGGTGAAAACAGCAAAGACAGGAGACAGCATCAGCTACCTCTGGATTCTGATGATTGCGGGATCAATTGCAGTGATCGGTGGAATGATTTATGTTATTAGAAGAAGAAAACAGAAGTAAAATTAAAGTGAATCTATAAACGATAGATAGAAAGGTGTCAGGCATATGGGGAAGGTGTTATTTTAAGCTTCGGCCTGACATCTTTTGTTGAAAAAAAGATGAAATTAGTATATTCTGAAAACAGATGTTGTATATCCTAAACATGCAATAAAAAGTGCTTTTGACCGCATGTGTTGAGAGAAAAAGGAGGGTGAAAATGAGTGAATTAAGTAAAAAAGCAAGAAATAGAACAAGAGTCCAGATGGTACTGACTATGTTGGTTATTGTCTCCATTATCAGACAATTCTTTCTTGGAAACTATCACAATATGTTTCTTGGAATTTTAACATTGATTTTATTTATGGTACCACAGTTTATTGATAAGAAACTCGGAGTGACAATTCCGGTTGGTCTGGAAACGGTTATTCTGATTTTTATCTTTTCAGCAGAGATACTTGGAGAGATCAATGCATTTTATGTAAAGATTCCGGTATGGGATACTATTTTGCATACAACGAATGGATTCCTGATGGCGGCAATCGGGTTTGCGCTGATTGATTTATTCAACAGAAGTGATCGATTTTCAATTAAGATGTCCCCATACTTTGTGGCATTTTTTGCATTTTGTTTTTCAATGACAGTTGGTGTTTTGTGGGAGTTCTTTGAATTCAGTATGGATTGGTTTTTCGGATTGGATATGCAGAAAGACTGGATCGTTCCGGCAATCAATTCAGTGAAGCTGAATCCGACAGGAGCAAATATCCCAATCCATGTAGATGTTCAGTCTGTTGTGATCAACGGTGAGACTTGGAATCTGGGCGGATATTTAGACATTGGAATCGTAGATACAATGAAAGATCTTATGGTGAATTTTGTCGGAGCTGTTGTATTTTCTGTAATTGGAATTTTATATCTGAAACATCGTGGAAAAGGAAAACTGGCAGCTTCATTAATTCCGCAGGTAAGAGATACGGATGCAGAAACGTCTGAAAAATAGAAAACGTAAAGGACAGATCGATGAACAGTCAAAAAGAAATTAGAAATATAAAGATAAAAAATCAGTTGGAGCTCTGGCTGTTCTGTGCAATTATCGGTGCAGTTGCCGGCGGATTGGTCTGGGCGCTTTTGAAGATCATGGCAGTCGGGATGAATCTTATCTGGGAATGGATTCCGGAACATTTTGTATTTCCATACTATACAATAGCGGTCTGTGTGATCGGTGCATTTCTTATCGGTGTCTTCCGGAAGATGTACGGAGATTATCCGGAAGAAATGGAAACTGTTATGGCAAAAGTGAAAACAGAGAAGCATTATGATTATAAAAATATGCTTGTCATGATGATAGCAGCAGTGCTGCCGCTTTTGATCGGAAGCAGTGTGGGTCCGGAAGCCGGGCTTACCGGAATTATCGTCGGAATGTGTTACTGGGCAGGAGATAATCTGAAGTTTGCCAGACAGCATGCGAAGGAATACTCCCAGATCGGGGTAGCAGCATCCTTAAGTGTTTTATTCCATGCTCCGCTATTTGGATTGTTTGAAGTGGAAGAGAACACTTTAGAAGAGAATAAGTCAGAACAAACTGTTGTTCCGGCAGGAATTTCATCAAAGATATTTATTTATGGAATCGCAATTGCTGCTGCAACAGGTATTTATGCAGGACTTTCCGCAGTATTCGGTTCAGGACTTTCCGGTTTTCCAAGCTTCGAGGCAGTTGAGATCGGAAAGATGGACTATGCATTAATACTTCTCTATATTATTGCAGGATGCGTGTTAGCTGTTTTTTATGAAAAGACACATCAGATAACGAAGAAAACTGCGAAAAAGGTACCGGCAGTTCTTCGAGAAGTTTTCGCAGGAATTTGTCTTGGAATCTGTGGAATGTTAATCCCGGCAGTTATGTTTTCGGGAGAAGAACAGATGGGAGTGTTGATGAAAGAGTATAGTCAATACCTTCCGTTAGCACTGATCGGAGTTGCATTTTTGAAAGTGCTTCTCACAAATATTTGTATACAGTTCGGTTTGAAGGGAGGACATTTCTTCCCGGTTATCTTCGCAGGTGTATGCATGGGATATGGCGTGGGAATGCTGATCTGCGGAAATGCAGAGAGTCATCTTGTTTTCGCATCTGCAATTGTTACAGCGGCGCTTCTAGGTGGAACGATGAAAAAGCCGTTAGCCGTTACAATGCTTCTGTTTCTATGCTATCCGGTGAAATTGTTCGTATGGATTTTTGTGGCTGCGGCAGCAGGCAGCAAATGCCTATCCTTATTTGATAAGAGAAAAGTGGAAAACAAAAATTCCGTTGAGTGAAAACTCAGCGGAATTTTTTTACCCTTTTTGAGATGTCTTCCAGTTCTTCTTTGGAAAGTTCCGGGAGACGTTCTAATTTATCCAGGAACATCATTGCCGTTTCACGACGCTGCATCTCTACAATCTGTCCGTAATAATTGACAACAACACCGGTAACGATTGCAACAACGAAGATCGTGTAGATTGTGACAAGTACAGAAACCAGTTTGCCAATGAAAGTTATGGCAACAATATCGCCGAACCCGGCGGTAGAAAGTACCGCATAGCAATACCAGAGGGCATCTCCATAGTGGTTGATGTCAGGCTCTACCAGTTGAATGATGGCTGCGGATACAAAGAGAAATACGATATAACCGGAAAGAATCTGGGTTGCTTTCGTGCGTTTTAGGATCATCCATAAAAGTTTTAGCTTTTTCATATATTAACGGCTCCGTTTCATAAATTTCAGATAAATTAATTATATCATGAAATGGAGTCAAAAGAATAGTTAGATAAAATTTATTCTGCGGTTTTCATTTTACTGCCTTTATTCAGAATTCCATTAAAGCGGCTCATGAATGTGATTGTTGTAATTGTGGCTGCAACAATATCACTGATCGGTTCTGCAAGAAAGACTGCAAAAACCTTATCCTGAATAAAGAGTGGCAGGATAAAGATCAGCGGAATCAGCAAGATCAGTTTTCTTAAGCAGGCGAGCAGCAGACTGACCTTTGCCTGTCCCAATGCCATGAAACTTTGCTGACATGAAACCTGGAATCCGAGGGAGAAAATACCTGCCATATAGATTCTCAGCGCCCATGCGGTATAAGTGATCAGATCCGTATTGTTGGAAAAGATTCCTGCAAACAGCTTAGGAAACAGCAGCATGATCAGCCAGAAACAGCTGGTGAAAATCGTACAAACCTTAAATTGTGTAAAGAAGGCTTTTTTTACTCGCTCTTTATTGCCGGCACCGAAGTTATAACTCATGATCGGCTGACCGCCCTGGCAGATTCCCTGCAGTGGCAGCGTGGCAAGCTGGCTGACACTTGTAATGATCGTCATGGCTCCGACAGCAAGGTCTCCACCATATCTTGACAGACTGGAAGTAAAGCTGATGGAGAGAATACTTTCTGTAGAAAGCATGACAAAAGTGGAAATACCAAGTGCAAGGCATGGTAAGATAACATCCTTTTGTAATCTGAAATTTTCTTTTCTAAGATGAAGGATCGTCTTCTTTCCGGATAAGAAACGAAGAATCCAAATCGCACCGACAGCCTGACTTAAAACAGTGGCAAGTGCGGCACCTCTTACACCAAGATTGAATACGAAGATAAAAATCGGATCAAGAATGATATTGATCACAGCTCCGATCACAGTAGTCATCATACTGATCTTGGCAAATCCCTGTGTTGTAATAAATGGATTCATTCCCATCACGATTAAGACAAAGATACTTCCAAGGATATAGATTCTTGCGTATGCTACTCCGTACGGCAGTGTCTTCTCGCTGGCTCCAAAAAGTGTCAACAGCTGTGGTGCAAATGTAAAGAAAACTACAGTAAGTATGACAGCCATAAGGATGAGAAGTGCAAAACAGTTTCCAAGGATTTTTTCAGCTGTTTTATTATCTTTCTTTCCCATAGATATCGCAGCACGCGGAGCACCACCGGAACCTGCAAGCATAGCAAAAGCGTTGATCAGCATAAGGATCGGTGTAAATAATCCAACGCCGGTTAATGCTGCGGCTCCAACACCGGAAATGTGTCCGATATAGATTCGATCTACAATGTTATATAGAAGATTGATGATCTGGGCGACAACCGCAGGAATTGCAAGCTGTGCCAGAAGGCGCGGAATCTTTTCAGTCTCCATCGCCTGAGAATTTGATTTGCTATTCATATCTGTTTTCTCCTAAATAGATTTAAAGTCAAAGAAGATTATACATCTCATGTAATGGAAAAATCAATATTTTACCATATATGCATTACATGCTGCATTGCAAGGCTGACTACTGTAATTCCAACCCAGCAGGAAGCACCGAGAAGGATTGGCTTTCCACCAGATTTGACAAGCTTCACAACATTGCTGTTCAGACCGATCGCAGCCATAGCCATGATAATGAAGAACTTAGACAGTTCTTTCAGCGGAGCAAATACATCCGCACTTACCCCAAGGCTCATGCATACAGTTGTAATGACGGCCGCAATGATAAAGTACAGGATGAACATTGGAAAAGCTCTTTTTAAGCTGAACTTACCGGATGATTTTCCGTCTTTTGCGGCTGATTTCGCACGAATTAGTGAGAGCACAAGTGTGATCGGAATGATTGCAAGCGTACGTGTCAGTTTAACTGTGACAGCAGTATTAAGTGTCTCACTTCCAAGATTCCACATGCTGTCCCAGGTAGAGGCGGCAGCAGTTACGGATGAAGTATCATTGATCGCAGTTCCGGCAAAGACACCGAAAGCATTTCCGCTTGTTGTGTCGAAGCCGAGTGCATTTCCAAGCACCGGGAAAAGTACAGCAGCGATAATATTGAAGAAAAAGATAACAGAAATCGCCTGTGCGACTTCTGTGTCATCGGCGTCAATGACAGGCGCTGTAGCAGCAATCGCAGAACCACCGCAGATGGAAGAACCGACACCAACAAGGATAGATGTGTTGGAAGGAACATTCAGCACCTTGCGGAGCAGCCATGCAATGATCAAAGAGGTAGAAATTGTACTGACGATAATAGGAAGAGACTGCTTTCCTGTCTGTAAGATAACTCCGAGATTCATACCGAATCCAAGCAGAACAACAGCAGTCTGTAAAATAATTTTAGATGTCCATTTAATTCCTGATTCGGCTGTTCCTTTTTCAGTCCAAAAGCAGGTGATCATCATTCCGGCGAGAATCGCAATGACAGGTCCGCCGATTACCGGGAATGATTTTCCAATCAGCCAGGATGGAATCGCAATCAGAAAGCAGACCAGAATTCCTTTGAAATTTTTTTGAATAAAATTCATGATAGTTTCCTCTCTTAAGTCTTTTGTTACTGTCGCACTATGGGCGTCAGCAACCGTATTTTTATGAAACAATTATAGATTATAACACTGGCAAACAGAAAAAATAAAGACTTTACAAAATTTTTAGAAAAGAATTAGCACTCAACTATTTACAGTGCTAACAATCCGTGCTATATTCCTAATAGAACACAGGAAAAGCAAATTTGTGGTTCAAAGGAGGGAAAGACCATGAATATCAATAAATTTACACAGAATTCATTACAGGCAGTTCAGAACTGTGAGAAGATTGCTGCGGATAACGGGAATCAGGAACTGGCGCAGGAGCATTTGCTGTATGCGCTGCTGACACAGGATGACAGTCTGATTTTAAAATTATTTGAGAAGATGAACATTCAGGGCCAGCTCTTTATTAACAGTATCGAGCAGGCAATCGGCAAGAGACCGAAGGTACAGGGAGGTCAGGCTTATGTCGGTCAGGACTTGAATAATGTGCTGATCCATGCAGAAGATGAAGCAAAGCAGATGGGAGATGAGTATGTCTCTGTTGAGCATCTGTTTCTTGCAATGCTGAAGTATGCAAGCCGTGAGTTGAAGCAGATTTTCCGTGAATATGGCATTAGCAGAGAGGGGTTCCTCCATGCGCTGTCAACAGTAAGAGGAAATCAGAGAGTTACTTCTGACAATCCGGAAGCAACTTATGATACATTGAATAAATACGGTCAGGATCTTGTTGAGAAAGCAAGAGATCAGAAACTGGATCCGGTCATCGGACGTGATGAAGAGATTCGTAATGTGATTCGTATCCTGTCCCGTAAGACAAAGAATAACCCGGTGCTGATCGGTGAACCTGGTGTAGGTAAAACTGCGGTTGTAGAAGGACTTGCACAGCGAATCGTCAGCGGAGATGTACCGGAAGGACTGAAAGATAAGACAATCTTTTCGCTGGATATGGGAGCACTGGTAGCAGGAGCGAAGTATCGTGGTGAATTCGAGGAACGTCTGAAAGCAGTTCTTGAAGAAGTGAAAAACAGTGACGGAAAGATCATTCTTTTCATTGATGAACTTCATACGATTGTAGGAGCAGGTAAAACAGACGGTGCGATGGATGCAGGAAATATGCTTAAGCCTATGCTTGCCAGAGGTGAACTGCACTGTATCGGTGCAACAACACTGGATGAGTATCGTCAGTATATTGAGAAGGATGCTGCATTGGAGCGTCGTTTCCAGCCGGTCTTGGTAGATGAGCCAACCGTTGAGGATGCAATCTCTATCCTTAGAGGACTGAAAGAGAGATACGAAGTCTTCCATGGAGTTAAGATCACAGATAGTGCGCTTGTTGCGGCAGTTACACTTTCGAACAGATATATTTCTGACCGTTTCCTGCCGGATAAAGCAATCGACCTTGTTGACGAGGCGTGTGCATTGATCAAGACAGAACTTGATTCTATGCCGACAGAGCTTGATGAGCTTCGCCGTCGTGTGATGCAGATGGAGATTGAAGAGTCTGCACTTAAGAAAGAGGAAGATCGCTTAAGTAAAGAGCGTCTGGAACATTTGCAGGAAGAACTGGCAGAACTGAAAGCGCAGTATGCAAGTAAGAAAGTACAGTGGGAGAATGAGAAGAATTCCGTAGAGCATGTGCAGAAGATCCGTGAGCAGATCGAGCAGGTGAACAAGGAGATTCAGAAAGCTCAGAGAGAGTACGATCTGAATAAGGCAGCAGAGCTCCAGTATGGACGTCTTCCACAGTTGCAGAAACAGCTGGAAGAGGAAGAGGCAAAGGTAAAGGCAAAAGATCTTTCTCTTGTGCATGAATCCGTTACAGATGATGAGATTGCAAAGATCGTTTCCAGATGGACAGGTATTCCGGTTGCAAAACTGAACGAGAGCGAGAGAAACAAAACTCTTCACCTTGCAGATGAACTGCATAAGCGTGTCATCGGTCAGGATGAAGGTGTAGAGCTTGTAACTGAAGCAATCATCCGTTCCAAAGCAGGTATCAAAGATCCGACAAAACCGATCGGTTCCTTCCTGTTCCTTGGACCTACAGGTGTAGGTAAGACAGAACTTGCAAAGGCACTTGCCCAGAGCCTGTTTGATGATGAGAACAACATGGTTCGTATCGATATGAGTGAGTACATGGAGAAATATTCCGTGTCTAGACTGATCGGAGCTCCTCCGGGATATGTCGGATACGATGAAGGCGGACAGCTGACAGAAGCAGTCAGAAGAAAACCATATTCTGTTGTACTTTTCGATGAGATCGAGAAAGCACATCCGGATGTCTTCAATGTATTGCTGCAGGTACTGGATGATGGACGAATCACAGATTCCCAAGGACGTACAGTTGACTTCAAGAATACAATCTTGATCATGACTTCCAACATTGGTGCAAACTATCTGCTGGAAGGAATTAAGGACGATGGTTCGATCGATGAACAGAGTCAGGAGATGGTAATGGGTGATCTGAAAGCACATTTCAGACCAGAATTCCTGAACCGTCTGGATGAGATCATCATGTTCAAACCACTGACAAAGAAAAATGTACGTTCCATCATTGACCTTCTGGTTGCTGATGTGAATCGCCGTCTGGAAGAACGTGAACTGAGTGTCGAGCTGACAGATGCAGCGAAAGACTTTGTTGTGGAAGGTGGATATGAGCCGATGTACGGTGCAAGACCACTGAAACGTTACTTGCAGAAGAATGTAGAGACATTAGCTGCAAAACTGATCCTTGCAGGAGATGTGGGACGTGGAGACACGATCTTGATCGATGTGAAGGACGGTAAACTGACAGCAGGTGTGAAGAAATAAAATATGGTACCAGGGTCAAAAGGTCTGAAACCACCGGTGCTTGCACAAAGGTGGTGTAATGGCCTTGGGACCCGCCCCAATATGAGCATAAAAGTGGAGCGTAAGCTTCACGATATGCGAATAGTGGGTAGGATTGTGGGAGTGCATTGCACAAAACAATCCGTAGGTATCCTAGTTGGGGGCTTTTGCCCCCAACATCAAAATATCAGTATAGTTACGATATAATATACAGGGCTGTGAAAAATGAAAATTTTCTGGAGATTTTTAGAAAATTGAGTTTTTCACAGCCTTTTTTTCGTTCACCGAAGTAATTGATACAAGAGCAGACTCTATGTTAAAATAAGAAACTGACAGAATGTATATGCATACAACAAGAATTAATACTAAGAAAGAACTCAGGCGGAATCCAAGAAAGGAGGCTCTCATGGCGCGCATTATTTTCCACATCGACGTCAATTCAGCATTTTTAAGCTGGACGGCGGTTGAACAATTGAAAAATGGATCAAAAGTGGATCTGCGGGAGATTCCGGCGATTATTGGCGGAGATCAGAGCTCTCGTCATGGAATCGTTCTTGCAAAATCATCACTTGCCAAATCCTATGGGATTCAGACGGGTGAACCTGTAGTAAATGCATTTCGAAAATGTCCGAATCTTGTGACAGCACCGCCGAATCATAAGATGTATCGAGAAAAGAGCCGGATGCTGATGGATTTCCTGCGGACATATACGAAGAAGATCGAGCAGGTCAGTGTCGATGAATGTTATATGGATTTTACAGAGCTTGTCGGGCGATATCCAACACCGGTGGACGGTGCAATGGAGATCAAAGAAGAAGTGAAGAAGCGTTTTGGATTCACGGTGAATATTGGAATCTCCAGTAATAAGTTACTAGCGAAGATGGCTTCGGATTTTCAGAAACCGGATCGGATCCATACATTATTTCCGGAAGAGGTTCCGCAGAAAATGTGGCCGCTTCCGATCGGAGAACTCTTTATGGCAGGGCGTTCAAGTGTGGAAGTCTTTAAGAAACTTGAAATTAATACAATTGGAGATCTTGCTCATGCGGATGTAAATGTAATTACGCTGCATTTAAAAAGTCATGGCCGGATGCTCTGGAATTTCGCAAATGGAATCGGGGACGATAAGGTACAGTATGAACCGGAAGAGGCAAAGGGAGTAGGAAATTCAACGACTCTGTCAGAGGATGCAACGACTTATGAAGAGGCGAGAGATGTATTTCGTGAGCTTGCGCAGAGCGTGGGGAACAGGCTGAAGAAGGCAGGAAAGAAAGCCGGGATGGTGAGCATGGAGGTTCGCTATTATGATTTCAGAAATATGTCGCATCAGGTGCAGCTTCAAAAGCCAACGAATGATCCGGTTATCTTATGTGAGACAGCATGTAATTTATTCCGTGAAAGCTGGAGTGGAGAACCTGTCCGTCTGCTCGGAATCCGAACGTCAAAGTTAGTAGAAGAGAATGCACCGGAACAGCTGACAATCTTTGATATAGAACTTCCAAAAGAACCGGATGAGAAACATAAGAAATTAAATGCTGCATTGGAACAGCTGAACAACCGTTATGGAAAGGGTGCGGTTGTGAAAGGCACATTTTATAAACCGGACGGAAAGAAGAAAAAAGATGGAATTTAGAAGAGATAGAAAGAGGAACGTGCATTGAAAGAGAAAAATTATAATCTGGAATTGATTCGAATGATTTCTTTTATATTTGTTATTGTGATCCATGTATCAAACTATTACTGCAGAGCCTATGGCGATATTACGATTGGGGAGTACAGTTTTTCACTGCTATTAAATCTGCTGGCAAGGATAAGTGTACCATGTTTTTTCATGATTACAGGAGCACTTCTGCTTGGAAGACAGGAATCACTTCATAAACATGCAAAAAGAATCTTTCGTTTTCTAATTGTTCTGCTTGTGTGGAGTGTAATATATATGATCTGGAATGCAGTTTATATGGAGGATCCTTATCAAATCAAAGATTTATTATATAAGCCGGTAGAACAGCATCTGTGGTATTTGTATGCAATGATTCCGATCTATCTGGTACTTCCTTTTTTCCAGGTTATGTGTAAAGGGATGAACCTTCGGATGGAACGCGCATTTCTTGTGGTGATTACGGCGGCTGTTTTGTTCAATTATATTTCCACATTTTTTGATGAAAAGATGTATTATTCCGTCCCAATGGTGGGGGACAGAATCTATTCTTATTATGTATTTATCGGATATTATATATATAAATACCGTAAGCATGTGATGAAGGAGAAAATGATTCCGGTAGGTATTTTTGTAGTATGCATGGCATTAAATTATGGGCTGACTTATGCGGCAACCTTGCAGGATGGAGAACATTATGAACGTCTGCTGGAATATGGTAATCCACTGCTTGCACTGGCAGCAGCGATGGCATTTCTTATGTTAGTACGATTGAAAAAGAGCGAATTCAATCCGTCCGAACAGGCAAAGAAGTGGATTGACAGATTTTGTGGATGTTCCTTTGGGATTTATTTGATCCATATCATGTTTCTTGATGTTTATAAGAGAAATATTAAGCCAGAGACATTTTCAGCCTGGATCATGATTCCGGTAGTGAGTGTGGGACTTGTGTTATTGTCATTTGGATGTGTCTGGCTGATTCGAAAGACGAAAACAGGACGAAAGATTATGTAGGTTTTTTTGCATATGTGGTGAGATTATGTTATTCTATAAAGGTTAAGACAATCGTTATTTGCCTGAAAGTCAATGATGCAATACACCAGTTCAGAACAGGAGGGTTAGATCATGAAATTAGATAAATTATTAGAACGCCTGGACTACACAGTAGTACAGGGAAGTGATTCTACGGAAGTAACAACACTGATCAATGATTCAAGAAAAGTGGAAGAAGGATCTGTTTTCGTGTGTATCAGCGGAGCAGTATCTGATGGACATAAATATGCAGCGGACGTTGCGGCGAAAGGTGCGGCAGCTGTTGTTGTAGAGAAAGATGTCGAAGTGCCGGAAAATGTGACTGTAATTAAGGTAGAGGATACTCGTTATGCACTGGCTCTGATGTCAGCGGCTTACTTTGGATATCCGGCAGATAAGATGAAAGTCATCGGTATTACAGGAACAAAAGGAAAGACAACAACAACTTACATGATCAAGTCTATTCTTGAAGAGACAGGACACAAGGTTGGATTGATCGGTACAATCGAGGCAATTATCGGAGACAAGAAGATCCCGTCATGTAATACAACACCGGAGTCTTATACAATCCATAAATATTTTGCAGAGATGGTAGAAGCTGGCTGTGACTGTGTTGTTATGGAAGTTTCATCACAGGGACTGATGCTTCACAGAACAGCGGGAATTCCATTTGAGATCGGTATTTTCACAAATCTTGGAAGAGATCATATTGGTCCGAATGAGCATAAGGATTTTGATGATTACAAGAGATGCAAAGGGCTTTTGTTCAAACAGTGTAAGCTCGGAATCGCCAATGTGGATGACAAGTATTTCAAAGATGTATTTAAAGGGTCTACATGTAAGATTGAGACATTTGGATTTTCACCGGAGGCAGATCTTCGCGCAGAGAATGTAGAACTGGTATCCAGACCGGGATATCTTGGTGTTGCATACCATGTTGCAGGCGTGATGGACTTTGATGTGGAAATCGATGTTCCAGGCAAGTTCAGTGTTTACAATTCACTGACTGCAATCTCAGTCTGCCGCCATTTCCAGGTGCCGGTTGAGATGATCAAAGATGCACTTAAGAAGGCAAAGGTAAAAGGACGTATCGAGATGATCAAGGTGTCTGATGATTTTACACTGATGATCGATTATGCGCACAATGCGATGAGTCTTGAAAGTCTTCTGACAACATTGAAGGAATATAATCCGAAGCGTCTTGTATGTCTGTTCGGATGCGGCGGAAACCGTTCTAAAGACAGAAGATTCGAGATGGGTGAGGTATCCGGAAGACTGGCAGACCTGACAATCATTACATCAGATAATCCGAGATTTGAAGAACCACAGGATATTATTAACGATATCAAAACCGGAATCGCAAAGACAGATGGAAAATATGTGGAAATCTGTGATCGTAAAGAAGCAATCAAATATGCGATCGAACACGGCGAACCGGGTGATGTTATTGTACTGGCAGGAAAAGGACATGAGGACTATCAGGAAATCTGCGGTGTGAAGCATCCGATGGATGAGCGCGTGCTGATCAAAGAAGTTCTGGAAGAATTAAAAGAGAAATAAGATTGTGTTTGCAGATGTTATTGTAGATATACAACATGAAAAACTGGATAAGATCTTTCAGTACCGAATACCGGAACGACTGAAAGACGAGCTGCATCCGGGGCTGGAAGTAATTATCCCTTTTGGAAAAGGAAACCGACAGATCAAAGGTTATGTGACTTCATTATCAGAGACTTGCAATTATGATCTGTCAAAGGTGAAGGAGATTACAGACATTTCCAGAAACAGTGTGGCAATCGAAGCGAGACTGATCGCGCTGGCGGCATGGATGAAAGAGCAGTATGGCGGAACGATGATCCAGGCGCTTAAGACAGTGCTGCCAATCAAGCAGAAGGAGAATGCGAAGGTAAAGAAACATCTCCGTTTGCTGCTTACTGAGGAAGAGAGTCAGGAGAAGCTGGCTTTTTATCAGAAGAAGAATCAGAAAGCAAGAGCAAGGCTTTTGGAAGCTTTGAAGGAAGCCCCAATTCTGGATTATGAGCTGGTGACGAAAAAATTAAATGTGACACTGCCTGTGATCCGGGCATTGGAAGAGCAGGGCGTGTTGAAGATAGAGTCAGAGCAGGTATACCGTAATCCGGTGAAACAGGCAAAGAAATCACAACAGGAGATCATCTATACGGAAGAACAGCAGCATGTGATCCAGGGGTTCCGGCAAGACTATCTGTGTGGAACAAGGAGAACTTATCTGCTTCACGGAGTGACCGGAAGTGGAAAGACAGAAGTCTATATGGAGATGATCCGCACGGTTGTTGACCAGGGAAAACAGGCAATCGTTCTGATTCCGGAGATCGCACTGACATATCAGACAGTGATGCGGTTTTACCGCTGTTTCGGCGACAGAGTTTCTATCATGAACTCAAGACTGTCTGCCGGAGAACGTTACGATCAGATGATGCGTGCGAAGAAGGGCGAGGTCGATGTGATGATCGGACCACGTTCTGCACTTTTTACTCCATTTCCGGATTTGGGTCTGATCGTTATTGACGAAGAGCATGAACCAACCTACAAGAGTGAGCAGGTGCCACGTTATCATGCAAGAGAAGTAGCAGTCCACAGGGCAGAAGTAGAAGATGCAAGCGTTGTGCTCGGAAGTGCAACTCCGTCAATGGAGGCAATGTATCGGGCAAGGCTTGGTGAGTATCAGCTTTACGAGATGAAGAATCGTTCTCATATGCAGCAGATGGCGACTGTGCATACAGTTGATATGCGAAAGGAACTGAAGAATGGAAACCGTTCCATCTTGAGTGAGAAGTTGCAGGAACTGATTGAAGACAGACTGAATGCAAAAGAGCAGATCATGCTGTTTTTGAATCGCAGAGGATATTCAGGTTTTATTTCCTGCAGAGAATGTGGCCATGTAGTGAAATGCCCGCACTGTAATGTATCCTTGTCGGTACACAAAGGCGGGAAAATGGTCTGTCATTACTGTGGTTATGAACAGCCGAAGGTGACGGAGTGTCCAGAATGCGGTTCCCGTTATATCGGAGAATTCCGCGCAGGAACCCAGCAGATCGAGGACATGGTGAAGGCAAGATTCCCACAGGCAAGAGTACTCCGCATGGATATGGATACGACGAAGAAAAAGGATTCCCATGAGCAGATTTTATCTGCCTTTGCGAATGAAGAGGCGGATATTCTTGTGGGAACACAGATGATCGTAAAGGGACATGATTTTCCAAAGGTCACATTAGTCGGTGCATTGGCAGCAGATATGTCTCTTTATACAGATGATTATCGTTCCGGTGAGCGAACATTTCAGCTTTTGACACAGGCAGCAGGCCGTGCCGGAAGAGGTGACAGACCGGGTGAGGTCGTGATTCAGACTTACGATCCGGAGCATTATGCAATCGAGGCTTCAGCAGCGCAGGATTATGAAGCATTCTATGAGAAAGAAATCCGTTACCGCAGTCTGATGGGATATCCACCGGTGGAGAACCTGATGGCAGTACTTGCAGCATGTGAAGATGAGGTACTTTTAGAGAAAGCGTGCAAGTATCTGAAGGAATACATTTTGCGGATCAAAGGTCAGGCACAGCTCGATGTGATCGGCCCGGCAAGTCCGGGAGTGGATAAGATCAAAGATATTTACCGGAGAGTGATTTACGTAAAAGCGCCGGAATACCGAACCTTAGTTGTATTAAAAGACTGGATGGAACAATATATAGAAATTAACTCAGGGTTTCAGAAAATGAGAATCCAATTCGATTTTAACCCGATGAATTTATAGAAAAGAGAGGAAAGAATAATGGCAATCAGAGAAGTAAGAGAGATGGGCGATGATGTTCTTGAAAAACAGTGTAAACCAGTGACGAAGATGACACTTCGTACAAAGATTTTAATTGAAGATATGCTTGATACGATGTATGAGAAGATGGGGGTGGGTCTTGCAGCACCGCAGGTTGGTATTCTCAAACAGATTGTAGTGATTGATGTCGGAGAGGGTCCGATCGTTTTGATCAATCCTGAGATTGTTGAGACATCCGGTGAGCAGACAGGCGAAGAAGGTTGCTTAAGTGTGCCGGGAAAATGGGGAATCGTAACTCGTCCGAATTATGTAAAAGTACGTGCACTTAATGAAAATATGGAGGAGTTTGAGATAGAAGGAGAAGAACTTCTTGCAAGAGCGTTCTGTCATGAGATCGATCACCTGGGAGGACACCTCTATGTAGAGAAAGTAGAAGGAGAACTGCATGATTCACCGGCCTACAACGAGGGAGATATGGAATACGAAGTGGAGGAATAATTGATGAGAATAATTTTCATGGGAACACCGGACTTCTCCGTGGGAACACTGGAGGCACTGGTGGAAGCAGGGCATGAGGTGTGTCTCGTAGTGAGCCAGCCAGATAAACCAAAAGGACGTGGTAAAGAGATGCAGCCAACCCCGGTGAAAGAAGCTGCGATAAAACATGGAATTCCGGTTTATCAGCCAAAGAAGATCCGTGATCCGGAATGTGTAGAAGAACTGAGAAAATACAATGCAGATGTGATGGTTGTCATTGCATTTGGTCAGATCATTCCGAAAGAAATTCTGGAGATGACACCATACGGATGTATTAATGTACACGCATCTCTACTTCCGAAATACCGTGGTGCCGCGCCAATCCAGTGGTCTATCATCAATGGCGAGAAAGTGACAGGTGTTACAACAATGCAGATGAACGAAGGACTGGATACAGGCGACATGATCCAGAAGGTTGAAGTGCCGATCACAGAAGATGAGACAGGAGAAAGCCTTCATGATAAACTGGCAGAGGCAGGAGCAAAGCTTTGTGTAGAGACTCTGAAAGCTATTGAAGATCATACGGCAACTTTCGAGAAGCAGGGTGAAAGCCCGACAGAATATGCCAGAATGCTCGATAAGAAGCTTGGAAATATTGACTGGAATACATCCGCAGTACAGATCGAACGTCTGGTGCGTGGCCTGAATTCCTGGCCAAGTGCTTACACACATTGGGACAAAAAGGTAGTGAAGATCTGGAGAGCAAAAGCAGAGGCTGATGGCACGGTAAAAGCAGAGCCTGGAACAGTGTTGAGTGTAGAGAAAGATTCCTTTACTGTTCAGACAGGGGATGGTGTCTTACGAGTTCTGGAACTTCAGATTCCGGGGAAAAAGAGAATGGATACAGGAGCTTTCTTAAGGGGATACACAATTGAAAGCGGAGTTAAATTTACACAGGAATAAGAGTACTTCTGGAGGGGGACTGCAGATAGATAACAGGAGGTAGTTTTAGTATGTATTATGGATTTTATTATGACTGGACTTATATACTGGTACTGATCGGTGTGGTTCTCAGCCTGCTCGCATCGTCCCAGGTGAAAGGAACATTTGCAAAATATTCGAAGATCCGCAGTTATTCAGGAATGACAGGACGAGAAGCGGCAGAACAGATTCTCAGAAGAAATGGAATCTATGATGTGCAGGTGACTCATATCGCTGGAAATCTGACCGATCATTATGATCCGAGAAACAAGACACTGGCACTTTCTGATCCGGTTTATAATTCAACTTCTGTAGCAGCAATCGGAGTTGCGGCACATGAGTGTGGTCATGCAGTACAGCATTTTGAAGGGTATGCACCTTTATCAATCCGTGGGGCACTTGTGCCGGTCGTAAATTTCGGTTCCATGATTTCCTGGCCGTTGATCATTATCGGCCTGTTTATGAATGGCCAGATGTCCAGCTTCCTTATTGATATCGGAATTCTGCTCTTTATGGTAGCTGTGGCATTTCATCTTATAACACTTCCGGTGGAAATCAATGCTTCCAGAAGAGCGGTGAAGGTACTTGGAAATTCAGGAATGCTCCGTGAAGACGAAGTCGGTGGAGTGAAGAAGGTACTTCGGGCAGCAGCAATGACATATGTGGCAAGTGCGGCCACAATGATTTTACAGCTTTTACGTTTGTTGATTCTGACAAATGGACGAAGAAGGAATGACTGACGTTGCTGGTCGCACATCGTGTGAACAGTAACTGATTGACAGCAGATAGAAAGAAAAATGCGGAGAATAGGAGATTATTTATGGGAAAGCAGATCAATGAACGCGAGGTCGTTCTTGAGATTTTGATGGAAATAACAGAGAATGGAGCATATAGTCATAAGATTCTTGGCGATGTTCTGTCAAAATATCAATATCTTGAGAAACGTGAGCGTGCATTTATCACCAGAGTTGTGGAAGGTACTCTGGAACATATGATAGAAATTGATTATATTTTGAATCAGATTTCTAAGACAAAGGTTAAGAAGATGAAACCGGTCATCCGTAATCTTCTTCGTAGCAGTGTCTATCAGCTGAAATATATGGATAGCGTACCGGATCATGCGGTGTGCAGTGAGGCAGTAAAGCTTGCGGTTCGAAAAGGATTTTCAGGTCTGCGGGGATATGTGAATGGAGTTCTGAGAAATGTTGTCCGCAAGATGGACGAGATCGAGTATCCAAAAGAAGATGTACAAAGATTGTCTGTGAAATATTCTGTCCCGGAATGGATTCTTTCTTTATGGAAGAAAGAATATGGGGAAGAGATTACAGAGAAGATGGCAGCAGATTTTCAGAAAGAGAAGCCGATTACGATCCGATGTTGTATGAACCGGGTTACACCGGAAGTATTGAAAGAAAAACTGGAAGCAGAAGGAGCGAAAGTAGAAGCACATCCGTATCTTCCTTATGCGTTTTATCTTTCAGATTATGATTATCTGGAAGGTCTGGAAAGTTTTCAGGAAGGACTCTTTGCAGTACAGGATATCAGTTCTATGTTTGTCGGAGAACTGGCAGATCCAAAAGCCGGCGATCATGTAATTGATGTCTGTGCAGCACCGGGAGGAAAATCACTTCATGTGGCAGAGAAGCTTCAGCTGGCAGATGAAGTGGCGGTGAGAGAGAATGGAACAGAAGAAAAGACAGGACGGGTTGAAGCAAGAGATCTGACTGAATATAAGACAGATCTGATTTGGCAGAATATCGACCGTTCCGGACTTGGAAATATTTGTGCTGTATGCAAGGACGCTTCTGTATTTGATGAGTATGATAAGGAAACAGCGGATCTTGTGATTGCAGACCTTCCATGTTCAGGTCTTGGCGTTCTTGGCAAAAAACCAGATCTGAAATATCGCGTACAACCGGAAGATCTTGAAGAACTTGCAGATTTGCAGAGAAAGATTCTGACTTGCGCACAAGCAATCGTCAAGGATGGCGGCACATTGCTGTACAGCACATGTACCGTAAATCCGGGAGAAAACATGGACAATGTACACTGGTTCTTGAAAGAATACCCACAATTTGAACTGGACGATATCACAGAAAATCTTTGCAAGGAGTTACGAAGTGATGTGATCGAGAAGGGATGTATCCAATTCTTCCCGGGAGTTCACGATTGTGACGGATTCTTTATTGCAAGATTAAAGAAAAAAGCATGATTTTCAGGAAATGTGAAAAAATAGAAAAAACAGGCAAATAATGTGAATAACTCACAGAAAAAATGAAATACAGGAGGAAAACTTTAAGATGAAGAAGGATATCCGTGCTTATGGATATGAAGAATTACAGAAAGAGATGGCGACGATCGGAGAAAAAGCATTTCGTGCAAAACAGATTTATGAATGGCTGCATGTGAAGCTGGTAGATCATTTTGATGAGATGACAAATCTTTCAAAGGCTTTGAGAGAAAAACTGGAAGAGAATTATGAGATTCTCCCGGTTGTTATGCTGGAGAGACAGATTTCCCAGATTGATGGTACGAACAAGTTCCTGTTCCGTCTCCATGATGGAAATGTAGTCGAAAGTGTTCTTATGAAATATAAGCATGGAAATTCCGTCTGTATTTCCTCCCAGGTCGGTTGCAGGATGGGATGTGCATTCTGTGCATCAACGATCGGAGGTCTGGTGAGAAATCTTTCTCCGTCTGAGATGCTTGGACAGATCTATCAGATTCAGAAGATAAGTGGTGAGAGGGTTTCGAATGTGGTGATCATGGGAACCGGAGAACCGATGGATAATTACGATAATTTCCTGAAGTTTATTCATTTACTTACAGATGAGCATGGACTGAATATCAGTCAGAGAAATGTCACCGTATCAACCTGTGGAATAGTTCCAAGGATGAAAGAACTGGCAAAAGAGCATTTACAGATTACACTTGCACTTTCGCTTCACGGTTCCAATCAGGAAAAACGAAGAAAATTGATGCCGGTTGCAAATAAATATGATATCACAGAAGTACTCGCAGCCTGTGACGAATATTTCAAAGAAACCGGCCGGAGAGTGAGCTTTGAGTACAGTCTTGTACATGGTGTGAATGATACGGATGAAGATGCACAGGAACTGATTCATTTATTAAAGCATAAGAACTGTCATATCAATCTGATACCGGTCAACCCGGTAAAAGAGCGTGATTTTGTTCGTCCAAGCCGGAAAAGTGCTTTGAATTTCAAAAATAAACTTGAAAAAAGCGGAATAAATGTTACTATAAGAAGGGAAATGGGCTCTGATATTGACGGAGCCTGCGGTCAGCTCAGGCGCCGCTACGTAGAAACTGAAGGAGAATAGAAGGTATGAAGACATTTTCAATTACAGATGTTGGAATGGTGCGACAGGTAAATCAGGACTACGTCTTTACGACGGGAAAACCACTGGGTATTCTCCAGAACCTGTTCGTGGTAGCGGATGGTATGGGTGGCCATCAGGCAGGAGATTATGCTTCCAAGTGTACGGTGGAAGTGATGATCAAAGAGATTGCGAAGAGCGAGGGAGAGGATATCGAACGTGTTCTTGTGAAAGCAATCAAGTCTGCCAATCGTGAGATTATCAAAGAAGCATCCGGTGACGAACATCTGAAGGGGATGGGAACAACGGTTGTTGCCGCTACTGTGAAAGAACAGATGCTGTATTTTGCCAATGTGGGAGACAGCCGTCTGTATCTGATCAATCAGGGAATCCAACAGCTAAGTAAGGATCATTCTCTTGTAGAAGAGATGGTTCGTCTCGGTGGAATTAAGCCGGAAGAAGCGAAGCATCATCCGGATAAGAATATTATCACAAGAGCGATCGGTGCAAAAGCTGATGTGGATGTGGACTTTTATGAACACCGTCTGAAACGGGGAGACATCATTCTGATGTGTACAGACGGATTAAGTAATATGGTGGAAGATGAAGAACTTTTCCATATTGTGCAGGGAAGCCGGGATATCGTCGAGGCAGGTGAGATGCTGGTGGAAGCAGCAAAAGAGAATGGAGGAACAGATAACATCGGAGTGGTATTGTTTGAGCCATTTGCAGATGAGGTGAGTGTATGATTAAAGAAGGAGTATTTTTAGGGAAACGATACGAGATACTTGGTCGTATCGGTTCTGGCGGAATGGCAGATGTCTATAAAGGCAAGGACCATAAGCTGAATCGTTTTGTTGCGATCAAGGTGTTGAAGAGCACATATCGTTCGGATGAGACGTTTATTAAGAAGTTTTTAAGCGAAGCTCAGGCAGCAGCAGGATTGATGCATCCAAACGTAGTCAATGTCTATGATGTAGGGCAGGATCGTGGTCTTTATTATATGGTCATGGAGCTTGTAGAAGGAATTACGCTGAAGGATTACATCGAGAAGAAAGGAAAGCTTTCAGCAAAAGAGACGATCAGTATTTCTATTCAGATGGTGACAGGCATTCAGGCAGCGCATAACTGCCATATCATTCACCGGGATATTAAGCCGCAGAATATTATTATTTCCAAAGATGGAAAGGTTAAGGTTACTGATTTCGGAATCGCGCGGGCTACGACATCAACGGCAACGCAGGCAGTAACAACAACGGTGATGGGATCTGTACATTACACATCTCCGGAACAGGCCAGAGGCGGTATTGTAGATGAGAAGAGTGATATCTATTCAGCAGGTATCACGATGTATGAGATGATCACCGGGCATGTTCCGTTTGACGGAGATTCGACAGTGACGGTTGCTTTGAAACATTTGAATGAAGTGATCAAGTCTCCAGCAGAAGAAGTACCGGATATTCCGTACAGTCTGGAGTGCATTATTATGAAATGTACACAGAAACTGCCGAATAAACGATATATGAGCTGTGAGGAACTGCTTCAGGATCTGAAGCACTCACTGGTAGATCCGGATGGAGATTTTGTAGTTCTTGATGGTGTGACAAAACGTATGCCGGCAGCATCTCAGGATACAGGACGGACCACGGTTGTTATGTCACAGGATGAACTGAATCGTATGAAGAATCGTCAGAATTATAATGATGATTATGACGACGATTACGAGGATGACTATGACGATTACGATGACCGCCGCAGAAGCCGTTATGATGATGACGATGACTACGACGACCGCCGCAGAAGTCGTTATGATGATGACGATGATTATGATGATCGCCGCAGAAGCCGCTATGATGATCGCCGTAAGAAGAATGAAGTGAATAAAGACACGAAGAAGATCATGAAGATTCTTATGGTTGTTGCCGGTGTTGTGATCGCACTTTTGATCATGTTCCTTGTAGGAAATGCAGTGGGCGTATTTAAAGGTGGAAAAGGAACGACTACACAACAAACAGATTCAGAGATGGTAAAAGTACCGGATGTGACAGGCAAGACATATGAGGAAGCTCAGAAAGAACTGAACAAATATGATCTCGGAATCCATAAGTCAACTGCGCCTTCCGATACTGTTGCAAAAGGAAAGATTATCAGCCAGGATCCTGCTGATGGAAAGAAAGTAAAGAAGCATACAACAGTCAATGTTGTGATCAGCAGTGGTGAAGAAGCTAAGATGACAACGATTCCAAGTGTTGTTGGTTTGGCAGAAGCTGATGCAGAAAAAGCACTTCAGGATAAGAATCTTGTTGTGAAGAAAGGTGATCCTGTTTACAGTGATGATGTGGAGCAGGGAGAAGTTGTTTCTGTCAGTCCGAGTGAAGGTGCAGAAGTAAAAGAAGGAACAACGGTTACTCTTGTAATAAGCAAGGGAAATCAGCCGGCAACAGTTCCTAAACTTACCGGAAAGTCCCAGTCGGATGCTGAAGCAGCACTTTCACAGGCAGGTTTGTCCGGAAATGCAACTGAAGATTACAGTGATACTGTAGAAGAAGGAGTTATTATTTCACAGGACACAGATGCCGGAAAAGAAGTATCTAAAGGTACAACAATCGGATATGTGGTGAGCAAAGGACCAAAGATGACGGTGGTTACAGTACCGGATCTTTCCTATAAAGACCAGAATACAGCGGAAAAACTGTTGAAGCAGGCAGGACTTACACCGGAGTATATTGGCGAAGATTATAGTGATGAATATCCAGAAGGACAGGTGTTCTATCAGTCTGTCAGCGTTGGTACGCAGGTAGAAAAAGGAACAACTGTCCAGTATATGGTCAGCAAAGGATCTCAGCCATCAGATCCGGATAGTGGAGATTCCGGAAATGATTCCGGGACAGAAGAGAACACGAATCAATGATAACAGAGAGCAAGTATATGCAGGGAAAGATAATAAAAGGGATTGCCGGATTCTACTACGTGAATGTAGTAGAATCCGGAATTTTTGAATGTAAAGCAAAAGGTGCTTTTCGAAAAGACGGAATCAAGCCGTTGGTCGGTGATGATGCTGTGATCGAGGTACTTGATGAAAAAGAAATGACAGGAAATATCACAGAGATCCTGCCGCGTAAGAATGAGTTGATTCGTCCGGCAGTAGCCAATATTGATCAGGCACTGGTTGTGTTTGCAGTGACAAAACCGAAACCACATTATAATCTGTTAGATCGTTTTCTTGTCATGATGGAACGAAAAGAGATACCTGTCGTATTATGTTTTAATAAGACGGATATTGCAAGCCATCCTGAAATTGCAGAATTGAAAGAAGTTTATACCGGATGCGGATATCCGGTAATCTTCACAAGTGCGAAGGAAGAAGAAAATATCAGTGAGTTAAAATCACTTTTAAAAGGAAAGACAACTTCGATCGCAGGTCCTTCCGGTGTTGGAAAATCATCCCTGATCAATCTTCTGCAGTCTGAAGTGAAGATGGAGACAGGAAGTATCAGTAAGAAGATTGACCGTGGGAAACATACAACAAGACATTCCGAACTGATCGTGATTGGAGAAGATTCTTATATTATGGATACTCCGGGATTCAGTTCTCTTTACGTCAATGATTTCGAAAAAGAAGATTTAAAATATTATTTTCCAGAATTCACACCGTTTGAAGGACAGTGCAAGTTCAATGGCTGTGACCATATTCATGAACCCGGATGCGCTGTAAAAGAGGCAGTTGAAGAAGGGAAGATTCATAAGATCAGATATGAAGATTATACGGAGATGTACCGTGAACTAAAGGAAAGAAAGAGGTATTAAGTTTATGAAAAATATTTTGGCACCATCTATTCTCTCAGCAGATTTCAAGATTTTAGGAGAACAGTTGAAATTAACAGAAGAAGCAGGCGCAGAGTATATTCATTTTGATGTGATGGACGGAATGTTCGTTCCAAGCATTTCTTTTGGAATGCCTGTTCTCGCATCAATCAAGGGAGCAACAACACAGACACTGGATGTTCATCTCATGGTGACAGAACCGATCCGTTATGTGGAAGAATTCGTGAAAGCAGGAGCAGATATCGTTACAGTTCATTATGAAGCATGTGAAGATCTGCAGGCAACAATTGATAAAATCCATGCAGCAGGAGCGAAAGTGGGAATTTCTATTAAACCAAAGACACCGGTTGATGTACTGCTTCCATATCTGGATCAGGCAGAGATGTTTCTGATCATGTCTGTAGAACCAGGATTTGGCGGACAGGCATTTATTCCGGAATCACTGGAGCGTATCAGTGAATTGAGAAACCTTCTGAATGAAAAAGGACTTACAACTGATATTGAAGTAGATGGTGGAATATATCATAAAAACGTGGCAGAAGTACTTGCAGCCGGAGCGAATGTAATGGTCTCAGGTTCAGGCGTTTTTAAAGGTGATATCAAAGATAATACAGCAAAGTTTATGGAGATTTTAAACGGCAATGTGTAAGAGAACAGTTATTGTGAGCGGGGGAATGCTGGAAGAAGATTTTGTCCTTCCGATTCTTGAGGCAGAAGAGACAGAATTTATTATCGGAGTAGATAAAGGACTCGCATTTCTTTATGAACATAAGATCAAGCCGGATTACATTGTGGGAGATTTTGACAGTGTACCGGAAGAAGTGATCGATTATTATAGAAAAGAAGCAAGTGTACCGATCCGGGAGTTCAATCCGGTAAAGGATGCGTCTGATACGGAGATTGCACTTCGTATGTGTCTTGGACTCAGAAGAAAAGAAATCTGGATTCTTGGAGGAACAGGAAATCGTCTGGATCATTTCTGGGCTAATGTTCAGTGCCTGAATATTGCGCTTGAAGCAGGATCTCAGGCGATGATCTTAGACAGTCATAATAGAATTCGTCTGCTTGATCATGGAATCGCAATTCGCAGAGAAGAAGCTTTCGGAAAGTATTTTTCAGTATTTCCGATGCAACTTCCGGTTGAGGATTTCTGTATCAGCGGTGCAAAATATCCATTGCAGAATCATTTGCTCTCATCAGGAGACAGCTTATGTGTGAGTAATGAGTTTGCAGAAGGTGAAGATGAAGTGAAGATCTCTTTCGTGTTTGGAAAAGTGATTTTGATGGAGACGAGAGATTGAAATTCAAGCCCCATTATAGTATAATATTAGATGCTATTTTGGGGCTTCTTTTTGTGAAAGAGTCACATAACAGAAAATAAGAGAAATAGACCTTGTGGATTTAGCTTTAGAAATCAAGGCTTTAAGGAGGAAATAGAGAAAATGAAACTTGGTATTGTGGGATTACCGAACGTAGGAAAAAGTACACTGTTCAATTCACTGACAAAGGCCGGTGCAGAATCTGCAAACTATCCATTCTGTACAATTGACCCAAATGTCGGTGTCGTAACAGTTCCGGATAAGAGACTGGATGTGCTTGGAGAGATGTATCATACAAAGAAGATCATTCCGGCAGCAATCGAGTTTGTTGATATTGCAGGACTTGTGAAGGGAGCATCAAAAGGAGAAGGACTTGGAAACCAGTTTCTTGCCAACATCCGTGAGGTTGATGCAATCGTTCATGTAGTAAGATGCTTTGAGAATACGAATATTGTCCACGTAGACGGAAGCATTGATCCGCTGCGTGACATTGAGACAATCAACCTTGAGCTGATCTTCTCAGATCTTGAGGTTCTTGAAAGAAGAATCTCCAAGACAGTGAAGCTTTCAAGAAACGATAAGATGGCGGCGAAAGAGCTGGATCTTCAGAACCGTCTGAAAGCGCATCTGGAAGAGAATAAGATGGCGAAGAGCTTTGTGACAGAGGATGAGGATGAGCAGGCATGGCTTGCAGAGTATAATCTTCTGACAGCAAAACCGGTAATCTTTGCAGCAAATGTATCTGAGGATGATCTTGCGGATGATGGTGTGAACAACGCAGGGGTTCAGGCAGTCCGTGAGTATGCAAAAGCGGAAGACTGCGAAGTGTTCGTAGTATGCGCAGAGATTGAAGAAGAGATTTCTCAGTTAGATGACGATGAAAAATCAATGTTCCTTGAAGATCTTGGATTGGAAGAATCCGGACTTGAGAAGCTGATCAAGGCAAGCTATCATCTTCTTGGACTGATCAGTTATTTGACAGCAGGTGAGCCGGAAGTTCGTGCATGGACAATCAAGAAGGGAACTAAGGCACCACAGGCAGCTGGTAAGATCCATACAGACTTTGAACGTGGATTTATCCGTGCGGAAGTAGTAAGTTATGATGATCTGATGGCATGTGGAACTCATGCGGCAGCGAAAGAAAAAGGATTAGTTCGTCTGGAAGGAAAAGACTATGTCGTTCAGGACGGAGATATCATGCTGTTCAGATTTAACGTTTAACAGATATAGGGAATATGCTTAGAAAACGGTTAGATTCATTGTTTTCTAATTGGAAAAGCAGTAAAAACAGGAATCAGGGACAACTAGATTTGTTCCTGATTTCTGTGGATATGAAAGGAAATAACATAATATGCATTACAATATCAGCTTTCCGAATTTAGGGATTTATCTGGATCATGTAGGAAAAAGCATCAGCATCTTTGGTTTTTCCATTGCTTACTACGGCATGATCATCGGTGCAGCAATTTTGATTGGATTTCTGATTGCCACAGCGGAGGCAAAAAGAACAGGACAAAATCCGGAAGACTATCTGGATATGGGAATTGTCGGAGTAATCGCAGGAATTGCGGGTGCAAGAATCTATTACGTGATTTTCTCCTGGGATTTATATAAAGATAATCTTTTGTCTATCTTTAATCTCAGAGAAGGTGGTCTGGCAATTTATGGCGGCGTGATCGGAGCAGTGAGCGCAGTTTTTGTGATGGCTGCTGTTAAGAAAAAATCACCATTTCAGATTTTGGATACAATTGCACTGGCGCTTCTGAATGGTCAGATGCTTGGACGTTGGGGGAATTTCTTTAACAGGGAAGCATTTGGAGAATATACGGATTGTCTGTTTGCAATGAGGCTTCCGGTTGATGCAGTAAGGCCGGGAGATATCACAGAACTTATGCGCGAGAACATGCAGAGAATTGACGGAGTCAGTTATATTCAGGTACATCCGACATTTTTATACGAGTCATTATGGTGTGCCGGACTTCTTATCATATTGTTTTTGTATAGGAAGCATAAGAAATATGAAGGTGAACTTTTTCTCATGTACCTGTTTGGATATGGGGCAGGACGTGTATGGATTGAGCGGCTTAGAACGGATCAGCTTGTTCTTCCGGGAATCGGATTTCCGGTGTCAGAACTTCTGGCAGGTTGCCTGGTGATTGTGACAGGAATTATGCTGATCTATTGCAGAAGGCATTGCAGAAAAAGAAATGAGAAGAAAAAAGTGGATCAGTATGAGCCGGTGCCAACAAAGATCAAAGGGAAAAAACCACCGAAGTGGGATGACCGGTTGTTTAAAAACAGATAGAATGATAAGAAAAAAGTATAGTGATTCATAAGCCAGAAGAGTTAATGTTCAACAGAAAGTACTCTTCTGGCTTTTTACATTTCTGCCTGTTTTAGTTAATAATCCCCAATAACAGCACTGATAACTATTCTCAAAACACTGCGCTGTACACGAAAATATACAAAAGAGGATATTTATAACTCTAGACTTTTGTGACTTTTGGAGATATAATGAAATTACATGTGAATTAATTATACTTAACTCAGTGTAAACCTATGTAACACCTAAGGAGGAATAAAAATGGCAAGAAAAATGAAGACCATGGACGGTAATCAGGCAGCAGCTCACGTTTCTTATGCATATACAGAAGTAGCAGCTATCTACCCGATTACGCCTTCATCCGTTATGCCGGAGCATATCGATGAGTGGGCTACTGAAGGAAGGGAGAACATTTTCGGACAGACTGTACAGGTTACAGAGATGCAGTCCGAGGCCGGAGCAGCAGGTGCTGTTCACGGATCATTAGCAGCAGGTGCTCTTACAACAACATTTACTGCTTCTCAGGGACTCCTTCTTATGATTCCTAACTTATATAAGGTTGCTGGTGAGCAGCTTCCGGGAGTATTCAACGTATCTGCCCGTGCACTTGCAAGCCACGCACTGTCAATTTTTGGAGATCATTCTGACGTTTATGCATGTCGTCAGACAGGAGCAGCTATGCTCTGTGAATCCAGCGTACAGGAAGTAATGGACCTTACTCCGGTTGCTCATTGTGCAGCACTTGAAGGAAAGATTCCATTCATCAACTTCTTTGATGGATTCAGAACATCACACGAGATTCAGAAAATTGAGACATGGGATTATGAAGATCTGAAAGACATGGTAAGCATGGAAGCAATCGACGAGTTCCGTGCACATGCACTTAACCCGAACCACCCATGCCAGAGAGGTTCAGCTCAGAACCCGGATATCTTCTTCCAGGCAAGAGAGGCTTGTAACCCATTCTATGATGCACTTCCGGGAATCGTTCAGAAGTACATGGATAAGGTTAATGAGAAGATCGGAACAGACTACAAACTGTTCAACTACTATGGAGCAGCAGATGCAGAGCACGTGATCGTAGCTATGGGATCTGTTTGTGACACAATCGAGGAGACAATCGATTACCTGACAGCTGCAGGAGAGAAAGTCGGAGTTGTTAAAGTTCGTCTTTACAGACCATTCAGCGCAGAAGCTCTGATCGACGCTATCCCGGATACAGTTAAGAAGATTTCTGTTCTTGACAGAACAAAAGAGCCAGGAGCACTTGGCGAGCCACTGTACCTGGATGTTGTTGCAGCACTTAAAGGATCTAAGTTCGATGCAGTTCCGGTTTACACAGGACGTTATGGACTTGGTTCTAAAGATACAACACCTGCTCAGATCGTTGCTGTATACCACAACGATGAGAAAGCTAAATTCACAATCGGTATTGAAGATGATGTTACACATCTTTCACTTGATGCTGGTAAGCCACTTGTTACAACACCAGAAGGAACAATCAACTGTAAGTTCTGGGGACTTGGAGCAGATGGTACTGTTGGAGCAAACAAGAACTCCATCAAGATCATTGGTGATAACACAGACATGTATGCACAGGCTTACTTTGATTATGACTCTAAGAAGTCCGGTGGTGTTACAATGTCTCACCTTCGTTTTGGTAAGAAGCCAATTAAATCAACATACTTGATCCATCAGGCTAACTTTGTTGCATGTCATAACCCGTCTTATGTTAACAAATACAACATGGTTCAGGAACTTGTTGATGGAGGAACATTCCTTCTGAACTGCCCATGGGATATGGAAGGACTTGAGGAGCATCTTCCGGGACAGGTGAAAGCTTATATCGCTAACCACGGAATTAAGTTCTACACAATCGATGGTATCAAGATTGGTAAAGAGATCGGACTTGGCGGACGTATCAATACAGTTCTTCAGTCTGCATTCTTCAAACTTGCAGCTATCATTCCGGAAGAAGAGGCTATTGACCTTATGAAAGCAGCTGCTAAGGCTACTTACGGAAGAAAAGGTGACAAGATCGTTCAGATGAACTACGATGCAATCGATGCTGGTGCAAAACAGGTCGTAGAAGTAGAAGTTCCGGAAAGCTGGAAAGATGCAGCTGATGAAGGACTTGCTACACCACACATCGCAGACGGCGGAAGAACTGATGCAATTGCATTTGCTAAGAATATCCAGGCAAAAGTTAACGCTCAGGAAGGAAATACACTCCCTGTATCTGCATTCAATGATTATGTTGATGGATCTACACCGTCAGGAACATCTGCATATGAGAAACGTGGTATCGCAGTAGATATTCCGGTTTGGAATCCAAATCAGTGTATCCAGTGTAACCGTTGTGCATATGTATGTCCGCACGCAGTTATCCGTCCGGTAGCTCTGACAGAGGAAGAAGTTGCTCAGGCTCCAGAAGGACTTAAGACACTTGATATGATCGGAATGCCGGGAATGAAGTTCACAATGACAGTATCCGCTTACGACTGTACAGGATGTGGATCTTGTGTGAATGTCTGCCCGGGCAAGAAGAATAAAGAGACAGGCGAAGTTGAGAAGGCTCTTACAATGGCTAACATGGAAGCTAATGCAGGAGAGCAGACATTCTTCGACTTTGGTAGAGAGATTCCGGTTAAACCAGAAGTTGTTGCTAAATTCAAAGAGACAACAGTTAAGGGAAGCCAGTTCAAACAGCCACTCCTTGAGTTCTCAGGAGCTTGTGCAGGATGTGGTGAGACACCATACGCTAAGCTGATCACACAGCTGTTTGGTGATAGAATGTATATTGCAAATGCAACAGGATGTTCTTCTATCTGGGGTAACTCTTCACCGTCTACACCTTACACAGTAACACCGGAAGGTAAAGGACCTGCATGGAGCAACTCCCTGTTTGAAGACAACGCTGAGTTCGGATACGGTATGCTGCTTGCACAGAATACAATCAGAGACAGACTGAAAGCAAAAGTTGAGAAGATCGCAGAGAAGACTACAGATGAGGCAGTTAAGGCTGCAGCAGCTGAGTATCTTGAGACATATACAGTAGGCGCTACAAACGGAACAGCTACAGACAAACTTGTTGCAGCTCTTGAAGCACACGATTGCGATTGTGAAGAGAGAGCAGAAGTTCTGAAGAACAAAGATTTCCTTGCTAAGAAATCCCAGTGGATCTTCGGAGGAGACGGATGGGCTTACGATATCGGATACGGCGGAGTTGACCACGTTCTTGCAAGCAAGAAAGATATCAACATTATGGTATTCGATACAGAGGTTTACTCCAACACAGGTGGACAGTCCTCTAAGGCTACTAAGACTGGTGCTACAGCTCAGTTCGCAGCAGGCGGAAAAGAGACTAAGAAGAAAGACCTTGCAGGAATGGCTATGACATACGGATACGTATACGTAGCTCAGATCGCTATGGGTGCTGACTTCAACCAGACAGTTAAGGCAATCGCTGAGGCTGAGGCTTATCCGGGACCATCACTGATCATCGCTTATGCTCCATGTATCAACCATGGTATCAAGAAGGGTATGAGCAAAGCTCAGACAGAGGAACAGCTGGCAGTAGAGTGCGGATACTGGAATAACTTCCGTTACAACCCGGCTGCAGAGGGAGACAAGTTCTCACTTGACAGCAAGGCTCCGAAGGCAGAAGGATACCAGGACTTCCTGAATGGTGAAGTACGTTACAACGCACTGAAGAGAGCTAACCCGGCTAAGGCTGACAAGCTCTTCGCTCTCAATGAGCAGGAAGCTATGGAGAGATACGATTACCTGAACAAACTGGTAACTGTATACGCTGCAGAAAAAGAAGATAAATAAGGATATTTCATGAGTGAATGAGATATGAAAAGAGGAGATCTCCGTAAGGGGATCTCCTTTTGCGTGAAAAAATGATGGAGGTTAACCTGTTTCACAATTTTTGATTACAGTGGTGCGCGAAGATATTTCTTCGGTGTCATTCCTTTATATTTTTTAAAGGTTTTGATAAAGTAGCTTACATCGTTAAATCCACAGCTAAGTCCGATGTCTGCGATTGATTCATTCGAAGTAACGAGCTTGAAACAAGCTTGTTCTATTCTATAGTAATTCAGATAGTCAACAGGAGTTCTGTGTGTCATATCTTTAAAGTAGCGACAGAAATATTTTGAATTCATACCGGCTGCCTGAGACAGATCTTCCAGTGTGATACAGTCAGCATAATGGTTTTCAATCACTTCAAGAGCTTTCTTTAAATGTTCTATTTTTCGGCTATCTTTCTGACTGATAATCCGTACGTTTTCGTACATCTTATTCTCTAAAATATAACCTAGAAATTCAAAAAGAGTACCGATTACTATAAGCTCATGTCCCTCTGTGCGTTTTTTTACATGTTCGAACATCAGGGAAGTGATACGCTCCAGATTTTTAACCGGAGAAGGAATGTGAGATGGGATTGTTAAAGTGTCACTTCCAATCTTCTTGAGCAGACGTTCACTGGCATGATTCACGGCCATGAGTGATTCGAGGTTGAAAACAAGGCATTCATAGACACAATCCTTAGGAATTCCGCCGTGAAGAAGCCCTCCTTTTATAAAAATAAGGTCTCCTGCTTTGGCTGTGAATTCGTTTTCACCAATTGACATAAGCAATTTCCCTTTTAAAACACGAATAAGTTCATATTCGATGTGCCAGTGATAAGACATTTCATACCGTGGATGATTCGGCGTAACATGATAAAATTCAATTGGAAAATCAATGGTTCCGTGATTACGTTCTTCTCTGTAATTGATGTATTTCATGCAATAATCTCCTTTAAAAATCTAAATAGTGTAAAAACAAACATATATGTGGAAATATATGTTTATAAATTGTACTTTGTTGTATAAAAGGTGAATATCTTTATATTTTTATTCTAGTATACCACAAGACAAAAAGAAAGGAAAGAACTATAATGATACTCAAAGAAGCGGTTCTGCGAAGGAAGATAAGCAGAGCAAGGCAAACAATTAAGGAGGAATGTAATTATGGCAGAAAGAAGATTAGTAGGATCTTATCCAGTAATTGGTATCAGACCGACAATTGATGGACGTAGAGGAGCTCTTGACGTAAGAGGATCTCTTGAAGAGCAGACAATGAACATGGCAAAATCTGCAGCAAAACTGTTTGAGGAGAACTTAAGATATTCAAATGGCGAGCCGGTTAAAGTTGTTATCGCTGACACAACAATCGGACGTGTAGGTGAAAGTGCTGCATGTGCTGACAAATTCCGTAAAG
>ENA-ORTW01000259-ORTW01000259.1-human-gut-metagenome-genome-assembly--contig:-NODE-259-length-79743-cov-5.600906_pt1 | contig 79743 bp, 58 predicted proteins | sample MGYA00242072_ERZ509193 | MGnify/ENA primary metagenome ERZ509193 (study PRJEB26280, sample SAMEA2338813) | human gut metagenome | biome: human gut; feature: human-associated habitat; material: faeces... | reverse complement strand
TGAGATGCCTGTATATGCGTCAGCATAGGCATCCATACCGCTACGCACTTAACAAGTGCAAACGCCCACGGAGCGCAAATCTTTCTGCCACAGGACGGAACCTAACCCCGACAGCCCCCCGGAAGAAAATTGACATCCCCATAGGGATAAAGTATAATTTTTACAACATTGTTTTGATTGGAGGATTTTTTATGTTTGGTTCTATGGCAGGCAACCTTATGGGGATTTTGTACTTTCTTTTGTTTCAGTTTATGGGTATCATCATTGCCTCCTTATTCCTGAAAAAAGAAAAGTGGGGATTTACTTTACTGGCCGGATCGGTTTTAGGCAGTTTTTCGCTGCAGTGGATTCCGGTTCTTTTCGCCTTTTTCCTTGGTTTCAGTAAAACAGCCCACATTCTGGCTCTGGCAGCCATGGCTCTTGTGACCGCCTTTTTGTGGCTGAAAGTATCCGACTGTGACTGGCGCAGCGGACGGTCGTTTCATATTTCATGTAAGCAGTGGATCCTTAACGATCCCATTATCCTGCTTTTGATCCCGGTCTTTTTGTTTACCGCCGTTATGCTGACAGGCCATACTCTGTCTGCAGGGGAGGGACTTTCCCTTCATTCCGGTCAGAGTACCTATGGTGACATGAATATGCACCTTGGCTTTATCACAAGCATTGCCAAACAGCAGATCTTCCCACCGGAATATTCCATCTTGCCGGGTACAAAACTTGCCTATCCTTTTTTGTCCGACAGCATTTCCTCCAGTTTGTATTTATTTGGCACTTCGCTGCGGGTGGCCTACCTGGTTCCTATGTATGCCGCTTTGGCGCAGGTGTTTTTCGGTATGTATGCCGTAGCTAAAACCATCTATACAAACCTGGGACTTAGTTACCGGGGCAAATCCATCCTTGCCTTCGCCTTGTTTTTCTTCAATGGCGGCCTTGGATTTTACTATTTCATCAACCAGGGATTTAACAGTGAAAACTTCCGCCGGATCTTTACTGCCTTTTACGAAACTCCTACCAATTATGTGCAGGCCAATGTACAATGGCACAATGTGATCTGCGATATGCTGATCCCTCAGCGGGCTACCTTGTTTGGCTGGGCTGTTCTTTTTCCGCTTCTTGCTCTGATACTAAAGGGCCGCAGACAACACGATAAGACATATTGGATCCTGTCTGCCATCCTGGCGGGAGGGCTGGTGCTGATCCACACCCATTCCTTCCTGGCTCTGGGCATCTGCTGTGCCGTTTTTGTTGCCCAGGATTTGGCCTCTCTGGCGGGGAAAAAAGCACCTTCCCTTTCCCTTCTATGGCGGGCCGTCCTTGTATGCGGCATATTGTTCTTTATGCAGTTTGTCAGCGTCCGCCAGTTATCAGAAGAACCTTTTTCCGGTTCTATGCTGCTGACTTTCGGTTATATGATTTTGCTTTGCTTTTTTGCCATCCTGGGTGTTCTTACCTACAACAGCCAGGATGTCTGGAAAAAAGATAAAAGTGTATGGCTGCGCTGGGGCTTCTTTTTAGCCATTGTTTTGCTGCTTGCCCTGCCTCAGCTTTTCGGCTTTACATTCCGTCAGGCGCAGGGAGAACAGTTTGTCCGGGGCGGCTTCAACTGGGCTAATTCAAATCCGGAAGTTCAGGATACTTACTTTATTTTCTATCTGAAAAATCTGGGCATCATGTTCCTGCTTCCGATTCTCCTATTGATCTTCGGGAAAAAAGAACAACGGCATATGGCCATGCCCGGCGTACTTCTCTGGCTTTTGTGCGAATTTGTCCTGTTCCAGCCCAACAGTTATGACAACAACAAACTTTTGTTGGTGGCATATCTGTTTTTCTGTATCGCAACCGCCGATTTTGTATGGGATACCCTGCCACAGCATTTTGCCAGACTGGGACGCTTTGTCCGTCCGGCCGCTGTGGCGGTTACCGCCGTCCTCGGCGTCTTTGCCGCCATCCTTACCATGGGACGGGAGTGGGTTTCTGACTACGAATTGTATGACAACGGTTATGTAAAAGCCTGTCAGTGGGTGGAAAAAAACACACAGCCAACTGATACATTCCTTACCGCTACCAACCACAACAACGCCATTGCCTCTCTTACCGGGCGCAATATCGTCTGCGGCTCTTCTTCCTTTTTGTACTACCACGGAGTGGATTATACCGGCAATGAAGCAGCAGTCAAATCCATGTACGAAGATCCGGATGCCAGAGATTCTCTGCTGGATGAGTACGGCGTAAATTATATTGTGATCGGTCCCTGGGAACTGGGCAGTTACCAGATTTCTGACTATGACACGCTGGCCGGTTCCTACGAAATCGTTTACAGCCAGGACAACATTGTCATCCTGGCTGTAAATGATCGATAAGAATTTAATTTTAAAGTATCATGGACAACTGGATCCGCTTTTTCTGCATGTCCACACTGAGAACTTTTACTTCTACTACATCTCCTACACTCACTACATCCAGTGGGTGTTTCACAAACTTTTTGTCCGTCAGTTTGGAAATGTGCACCAGTCCATCCTGATGGACACCTATATCTACAAAGGCACCAAAATCAATGACATTACGAACGGTTCCCTTCAGAATCATACCCTCTTTCAGATCTTTCATTTCCAGTACATCACTGCGAAGGATCGGCTTTGGCATCTCATCTCGAGGATCTCTTCCCGGTTTTTCCAGTTCTTTCATAATATCTTCCAGGGTCGCTTCACCGATTCCCAAAGTTTCCGACATCTTTTTATGGTTTTTCGCCATCAGAGACAAGCCTGTAATGCCACCTCTCACATCTTCTGTAGTATAACCAAGGCTTTTTAACAGTTCCCCGGCTGCCTCATAAGACTCCGGATGCACACTGGTTCCGTCTAACGGATTTTTTCCTCCGGTGATACGCATAAAACCGGCACACTGCTCAAAGGCTTTCGGTCCCAGTTTCGCCACTTTCAAAAGTTCACGGCGGCTTTCAAAACGGCCATTTTCTTCTCTGTAGGCAACAATATTTTTCGCAATGGCTTTGGACACGCCGGATACATACTCCAGCAAAGAAGCCGATGCTGTATTCAGATCCACACCGACGCTGTTTACACAATCTTCCACTACATTTCCCAGTGCTTCACTTAATTTTTTCTGGTTCATATCATGCTGATACTGACCGACTCCGATACTCTTTGGATCGATCTTTACCAGTTCTGCCAATGGATCCTGCAGTCTTCTGGCGATGGATACGGCTGAACGCTGTCCCACATCAAACTGCGGGAATTCCTCTGTTGCCAGTTTGCTGGCTGAATAAACAGAGGCCCCTGCTTCGTTGGTAATGATGTACTGAACCGGTCGGTTGATCTCTTTTAGCATATCTACAATGATCTGTTCTGACTCTCTGGATGCCGTTCCATTTCCTACAGAGATCAGGTCAATGTTATATTTATCAATGAGTTTTTTCACGGTTCGTTTGGCTTCTTCCACCTTATTCTGGGGCATGGTAGGATATACTACCACGGTATCCAGCACCTTGCCTGTCTCATCTACAACCGCCAGTTTACATCCGGTACGAAAAGCCGGGTCCCAGCCAAGGACAACTTTGCCGGCGATAGGCGGCTGCATCAGAAGCTGGTGCAGGTTTTTTCCAAAGACACGGATAGCGCCATCTTCTGCTGTTTCTGTCAGATCATTCCGGATCTCTCGCTCGATAGCCGGTGCGATAAGACGCTTGTAGCTGTCTTCCAGCACTTCCTGTAAGTATGGTGTAGTATGCTCATTTTCTCGTGTAATAACCTTTTTCGTGAGATAACGGAGAATGTCCTCTTCCGGTGCCTCGATCTTTACCGTCAGGACTTTTTCCTTTTCTCCGCGGTTAATGGCTAATACCTGATAGCCGCTGATCTTTTTCAACGGACTGTCAAAATCATAATAGTTTTCATAAACTGTTTTTTCTTCCGGATCTTTAGCCTTGGAAACCAAAAGTCCCTGATCCATAGTAGTCTTTCGGATGGCAGTACGGTAATCCGCTTCATCTGCCACTGCCTCTGCCAGAATATCTTTGGCTCCCTGCAGTGCTTCTTCTGCCGTGTTCACTTCTTTTTCCGGATCGACATAATCAGCCGCCTCTTCTTCCATGGGCTTGTCTGTCATCTGCAGCCACATAATGTTAGCAAGGCCTTCCAATCCCTTTTCCTTGGCGATGGTAGCCCGGGTCCTTCTCTTTGGACGATAAGGACGATACAGATCCTCCAGAAGCACCTGAGTCTGTGCCTCTTCGATCTGCTTTCTCAGTTCCGCCGTCAGTTTTCCCTGCTCCTCAATATTGGCAAGGACGGTCTGCTTTCTCTCTTCCAGATTCCGCAGATAGGTCAGTCTCTCTTCCAGATTTCGCAGCTGTTCATCATTTAAGGTGCCGTGCTGCTCCTTTCGGTATCTGGCAATGAATGGGATGGTATTTCCCTCGTCGATCAGCTTGATAACAGCTTCTACCTGCCACACCTGTATTTTCAATTCTTCTGCAATCTTTTTTGCAATATCCATAATTTTCTCCCTTCGTATCTGTTATTCAGACATGATTTCTTTCCATTTTTGATTGTACAGACTGTCACCGTCTTTTCCTACATACTTAAGTACTTCACAGTTTTTCAGCGAATCCAGTGCCGGAAAAGCGATGGTGCTGTTTTTATATTCATCCGGCAGAAGTTCCCTTGCTTTGGAACTTGGGACGGAATAAGTGATGTATTCAAAGTTCATCTTCATGATCTCCGGACGGCACAAGAAGTTCAAAAACTTCTCCGCATTTTCCTTATTTTTCGCTCCTTTGACAATAGCAAAATTGTCCATCCACAGGTTGCTGCCTTCTTTGGGGATCACATAAGCCAGATCCTCGTTTTCTTCCATGCAGGTAAGTGCCTCGCCGGAATAGATCACGCCCATGGCCGCCTCTCCCGCAATCATTTTATCCCGGACTTCATCTACCACATAGGCCTGTACCACCCCGGAGTGTTTCTGCTCCAGCAATTTTTGCTTCGCCTCGTCTAACTGGGCCTCGTCTGTGGTATTCAGGGAATATCCCAGATATTTCAGTGCCACACCAAAGGCATCTCTCACACTTTTCTGCATGAGGATATCGTCCTGGTATCTGGTATCCCACAGGACGCCCCAGCTGTCAATGGGACCTTTCACCATTTTCTTGTTGTAGAGGATTCCCACTGTCCCCCACAGATACGGCATACTGTAAGTATTGTTCTCATCATATCCTCTGGCGAATTCAAAATACTGGTCGTCAATATTTTTCGCATTGGGGATTCTGCTCCAGTTGATAGGTTCCAGCAGTCCCTCATCGGACATTTTCTGTATCATATAATCCGATGGACAGATCAGATCGTAGTCTGCTGCCCCTTTGGCTATGATTGGATACATGGATTCGTTGGTTTCATATTCATCATACGTAACGGAAATACCTGTTTCTTTTTCAAACAGTTCCAGCACCTGGGGATCCATATACTCCCCCCAGTTGTAAACCTTCAGACTGCCGGTGCTGGTTGTCTTTGTACTGTAATATCCAAACAGCACCACCAGAAATACCACCGGCACCAGGGACAGTGAGATCCACCGGGAAGCTGCCTCCATCCGGGAGGAAGCACGGCTTTTGATCTTCTCTGCATGGCTTTTATGCAAGGTGTAAAGAATCAGCAGTACAAAGATAGTCACAAACATCAATGTAGACAGAGAATAGATTTCCGGCCGGATTCCCTTTTTCTGCTCCGTATAGATCATGGTAGACAAGGTGTCGATCCCTACCCCTTTGGTGAAATGAGTAATGACAAAATCATCTACCGACATGGTAAATGACAGCAAAAATCCTGTAAGGATATTGGGCATGATATCCGGAAAGATCACTTTCCAGAATGCATAGGCTTTTGACGCTCCCAGATCCTGTGCCGCTTCAAAAGCACTGGTATTCATACTGCCAAGTCTCGGTGCCACACTGAGGATCACAAATGGCAGGTTAAAGGTAATATGTGCTATCAGTACGCTGGAAAATCCCATAGTGTAATTCACTGCGATAAATAACAGCATCAACGAGATTCCTGTCACAATATCTGCATTCAGCATAGGAATGTTTGTCAGAGACATAAGAGTGGTCTTTTTCCACTTCTTCATGTGGTTCATGGCAAAGGCCACAATGGTACCAAATACCGTAGCTGCCATTGCTGAGATCAACGCAATGAGAAGGGTAGTAAACAGCGCATGCAGAATGCTCTGATCCTGGAACAGGCTCCGGTACCAGCGCAGACTAAAGCCGGCAAACCGGCCCCTTGTTTTGGTAGCATTAAAGGAAAGAACTACCAGGGTTAAAATCGGCATATACAAAAACAGACAGATCAATGCCAGATAAATTTTTCCAGCCACGCCCGATACTTTTTTTCCTACCATATGCCAGCCCCCTCTCCACTTTTATCATAATGAGACATGATGGCCATACTGCCGATCACCAGCACCATCAGTACCAGAGACAGCCCTGCCCCCAGGTTCCAGTTGCTTGCCGTAGTAAATTCCTGCTCGATGATATTTCCGATCAGCTGGACTTTGGCGCCGCCTAACAGGTCTGACAGTACAAAGGTCGTCAGTGCCGGTACAAAGACCATGGTACTGCCGCTGACGATCCCCGGCAGGATCAAAGGCAGTGTAATGCGCCGGAAAATCTGTACTTTCCCAGCCCCCAGATCTCTGGCTGCATTGAATGTATCATCATGGATCTTCATGTACGCATTGTACACCGGCAGCACCATAAACGGCAGATAATTGTATACCATGCCAAGGACTACTGCCCCCTCGGTGTTGATCATATTCTGGACCGGCAGTCCGAACCACTGGATGATCTGGTTGATCACACCGGTTTTTTCCAATAGTGACTGCCATGCGATGGTCCTTAACAAAAAATTCATCCACATAGGCAGAATAAAGATAAAGATCACAAAACCACTGCTTTTTATGTGCAGGCTGCGGATCACCGCCGCCAGAGGCAGTGCCAGCAAAATACAGATCAAGGTACAGACCACCGACAGCCGGACGGAAGTCCACAGTGCCTTTCTGTGAATCGGCTCTGCCATGCTGAGGATATTACTCCATGTAAAATTTCCGTTTTGATCCGTAAATCCATAGTACGCCATGATCAGAAGGGGCACCACTACAAACAGGATCATCCACACCACATACGGAAAGGAAAAAAAGCCTGTCCTGCTTTTACTCGTCTTCATGTAGCACCTCCTCTGCCGCATTCTCCGGTTTTTTCATGATCTGGATGTTAAAAGGATCTACAAAAAGCCCTACTTCTTCTCCTACCGGTGCCATCTGAGTGCTGTGTACCAGCCAGTTTCTTCCCAGTGCCTCTACCTCCATCTCGTAGTGTACGCCCTTAAAGATCAGCGACACTACTTTTCCGCGGATGGTTCCCTGCTCCGGTTCTACCAGGATCATATCTTCCGGCCGGATCACTACATCCACCGGGTTATTCTGTCCAAATCCCACATCCACACAGGCAAACTTCTGCCCCTGGATCTCCACTTCTTTGTCCCGGATCATCGTTGCCGACAGAAGGTTGCTGTCTCCGATAAAATCTGCCACAAAGGCATTCTGTGGTTCATTATAAATATCTTCCGGCGTTCCCACCTGCTGGATATAACCCTTGTTCATGACGACGATACGGTCAGACATTGTCAGCGCCTCTTCCTGATCGTGGGTCACATAGACAAATGTGATCCCTAATTTTTCTTTCAGATGGATCAGTCCATACTGCATCTCCTGGCGCAGTTTCAGATCCAGTGCCCCCAAAGGCTCGTCCAGCAAAAGGATCTTTGGCTCATTGACAATGGCTCTGGCTATGGCGATACGCTGCTGCTGGCCACCACTTAAAGACTCCGGCATACGCTTTTCAAAGCCCTCTAAGTTTACCAGTTTCAGTGCCCATTTGACCTTTTCATCGATCTGGCTCTTTGACATTTTTTTGATCCGCAGACCAAAAGCAATGTTTTCTTCAATATTCATGTGTGTAAACAAAGCATACCGCTGAAACACCGTATTGATAGGCCGTTTGTTGGCAGGTACTCTGGCAATGTCTTTTCCCTGCAAAAGTACCTGTCCTTCATCCGGCGTTACAAACCCCGCCATGATCCTCAGCGTGGTGGTCTTGCCGCAGCCACTGGGTCCCAAAAGAGTCACAAACTCATTCTCCCTTATATCCAGATTCAATGAATCCAGAATTTTCTCGCCATCAAAAGACTTGGATATATGTCTCAATTCAATACATTTTTCTGCCATGGTTCATCACTCTTTCCTTTAAATTCCGCATTCTGCGTAGTTAATAGGTATTTTACCATATTCATGATAACAGTTCTATCTTTTTTTTCGCATCATGCTCTTCATCATTTCCACCTTCGCTTTTTCCTGAGGTGTCATATCTTTTGTCAAAATCTCCAGAAGCAGTGCCGTCTCTTCCGGCGTAAAGGATTTGCCCTGCTGTTTTAGTTTGTTACTGGCCGCCATAATGACCGGTGCCGCATCTTTCAAAGCCTTTCCTTCCATCTGCTCTGCCAGTTCTTTCATGACCTGGATCTTCACCGGATCCATCTTCTTAAAAATTTCATATTGCTCAAATACAGAATTATTCATAGTTCTCCTGTTCCATCTCGCTCTGGGCCATCTGCTGCATCATCTGGACCATCTGCAGCATATCTTTCCACTGGACGATCTGCAGTACCATATCGGCGAATTTGGCATCCTGGTTATCCAGAAAAGGACGGACGGCATTTAAAAGACCTGCCATATCAATGTCCTGCCCTACCTCAACGTCCAAAAATGGGATAGCCGCTTTCAAAACCTTTACACTGTGGTTATTCTGCATACGGCTATCCCATTCTATCATTTCTGCAAACCTCCTGCCCCTTACCAGATGTCTTTGTTTTTTAACAATCTATGCAAAAGACAAGGTTCTTATGAATATTTTAATCGATCCTGTGTGATCCCGGTCAGTACCTGATCCAGGTATTTATCTGCCAGATATTTTGCCATCGGAAGGTTCAGATCCAGATAATTGCCACAGCACTCCGGTGCGGCACCCGGTACTTCTCCTTCATAGTTTCGTATAAACTCGAACATCTCTCTCATCAGCGGCAGAATATCCTCTGAATCGTAGTCTCCGGCCACAATAAGATAAAATCCGGTACGGCAGCCCATAGGGCCAAAGTACACGATCCGGTCTCCCCATTCTTCGTGATTTCTCAAAAATGTAGCACCCAGATGTTCTATGGTGTGTATCTCTGCCGTATTCATAACAGGCTCAAAATTGGGTCTGGTCATACGGATGTCATATGTAGTCACCACATCCTGTCCGGTACTGTCTTTTCTGCTGACATAAATCCCCGGCAAAAGTCTCATATGATTTACTGTAAAACTTGCAATTTGCTCCATCTTAGTCCCTCCATCTATTCATTTTCATAATATACATTCGGACACGGTGCCGGAATCAGAAGATCCATCAGTGTCGCCACCTGTCCGGAAGCACTTCCATCATCTACGCCGTTGTAGCGGCGGCAGAAATTCTCATATTTCTCTTCATACAAAGAGCCATCGTACTCTCTGATATCCCGGATCAGTTCCTCCGTAGTAGAAGAGATCGGCCCCGGCATTTCTTTCCGGTAACTGAAATAAAATCCTCTCAGTTCATTTTTATACTTGTAAAAATCATAAGCAAAAAAGAACATAGGCCGCTTCAGGATGCTGTAATCAAACATAACCGACGAATAATCTGTAACCAAAAGATCTGCCACCAAAAACAGTTCCGCAATATCGCGGCTCTGGTCAAAGTGGTACACAAATCCCTCGTAAGGCGTCCAGTCCACCGCATCCATAATGAGATAATGGTACTTAACGATCATAATGTATTCGTCCCCCAGTTCCTCCTGCAGTTTTTCAAAAGAAATCTTCGGCCGGAACTCATACTTATCGTCTTCCGAGAACTCATCATCACGCCAGGTCGGCGCATACAGAATGATCTTCTTATCCGTCGGCAGTCCCAGCATCTTTTTGTGCCGTTTAATGGCCTCTTCGTTGTTATCCCGGAACAAAATATCATTTCTCGGATAACCGATCTCCAGCATCTTTTTGTGGAAATCAAAGGCCCTGGCAAAGGTCTCGCTGGAAAACGCATTCTGGGATATAAGGTAATCCCAGGTCTGGACATTTTTGGCAAAATGTTTCTTGTATTCGTTGATATCTGTTTCTCCTACCATAAATACATCTTCCATGTCCAGCGCCAGTTTTTTTAACGGCGTGCCATGCCAGGTCTGGATATAATAAGTATCTTTGCGGCGGATCAGAAACTCCGGCTGCCTGTTGTCAAACACCCAGATCTTGGCTGTAGCCATATAATACAGGTACCTCATTCTTCCGTACTGGACCTGACGGCTCATGCCGGGTATATTGTATTTGTCTTTTTCATAAAACCAGATACAGTCCCACTTGATATCATAGCCATTGGCCACCAGATATTCGTAGATGTACTTTGGATTGCCGGCGTAACTCTTTCCAAGGCTTGAGTCAAACACAACTCTTTTTTGATTAACCGGCAGAACAAGGCACAAAAAACGATAGTATAAAATGGCCAGTTTTTTTACCAGCTTGTACAGTTTTCTCTCCAAGATCACTACTCCTTCTTAAACATGGTGTTTACCGTGCGCTGGCAGGCATGGCCGTCATCTACACAACAGAAACGGTCGTAAAATTCTGCATAACGCTGTTTATATTGTTCTTCTATTTCATCCATATGATGCAGGGCGTGAACTAATTCCTCATTGGTGCGAAGAATCGGACCCGGCAGTTCTTTTTCCATGTCGATATACAGTCCGCGGATCTCATCGGCATATGCATCGTAATCATAGGCAAAGAATAAAAGAGGTCTCTTTAAGTTTGCATAGTCAAAAAATACGGAAGAATAATCCGTGATGCAAAGATCTGATGCAAGATACAGCCTTGACACATCTTCATACTGGCTGGCATTAAACACAAATCCCTCATACTGGGAAAAATCCAGCATATCCGCAATGTAATAATGGGTCCGCAGAAGGATCACGCTGTCTGCTCCAAATTCCTTCTGCATCCGGTCCAGATCCATGGCCAGGGTAAATTTGTACTCGCCCCGGCGGTACATCTGATTGTCACGCCAGGTCGGCGCATACAGGATCACTCTTTTTCCCTCCGGGATCCCCAGTTCTTTCTTCACCTGTACTGCGATCTCATCCTTGTTCTCTGCATATAAAATATCGTTTCTCGGATAACCGTATTCCAGGATTTTTTCTTTTTCCACTCCAAAGCACCGGGAAAATGTCTCGGTAGAAAACGGGTTTGCGGAAGTCAGATAATCCCATTCTTTTCCCTGTTCATAAAAGACCTGTTTCAGACGCTGGTTGGTGGAAAAAAGATCATCCAGGTCAAAGGCCAGTTTTTTTAATGGGGTTCCGTGCCAGGTTTCCAAAAATACAACTCCCGGTCTTTTTTTACACCAGCCTGCCTGCCGCACATTAAAGATCCGGTAGCCGCAGCGGGCTGTATAATACATATAACGGAGGCTGTTCATTTTACATACCGTATGCTTTCCTGTTTTTTCCAGGCTCTCCGACTTGCCGTTAAGGATCCAGATATAACGGTACTCATCTCCGTAAGTATTCTGAAGGTATTCATACAGATACTTGGGACTGTCTGAATAACTTTTGCCAAAAAAACTCTCAAACAAAATCCAGTTTTTCTTAACCGGCAGTTTCTTGAATATAAAATGTTCCGGGATCCGGTACCATTGCACCTTGCTTCCAAAACGCCCCTGCTTTTTTACCATCAATGTGTTCATCTGGTCAAAGCGGAGTGCCAGTCCTGCCTTGTTTTTGCGGATGGCTTTTAATGTCTTTTTCTTCCAAAACGAATAGGTATCTATTTTTTCGGAAAAATCCGGTATTTCCTGCAAAAGAGGTGCGAAGTTCTTTACTTCCTCCAGAGTGAGGATATGGTGGAAATGCCCCGACACATAGTGGATCAGGGTGTGATGCAGGATTTCCTGTAAGACCGGGATATTTCCTGCTGCCTTTTTCCCCGCCTCATACTGCACCTTGTAGTCCTGCACACTTTCTTTGTTCTCCTGCTGTGTCAGAGACGGAAAATGTACCGGGTCATTGCGGTATCTGGACACATATAAAGCCTGTGGCACCATATAACTTTTTTCATAAGCCCCGGACAGCACTTCCATCATAAAACCAACATCAGTGTGCCATATCTCATCCTCTGAAAAACAAATCTGGTTTTCCAGCAAAAAAGACCGTTTTATCATCATATGTCTGGCACTGATCAGGGTAGCAAACCGTTTTTCCCAGTCTTTTTCCGTCATAGGATAAGCTTCTTTTTCCTCCTGAACCAGTTCTTCATTTTCCCACTGGATCCTATCAGGGGTATAATTGATGGGGCTGTACCAGCTGTATGCCACCGGTCCGGTAAGAAGAAGTCTTTCCTCTCCTGCCGCCTCCATCAAAGCTGACAGCGCCGGTTCTGCTACATAATCATCCGCATCCAGAAAGTACACATACTCTCCCCGGGCTTTTTGGATTCCCAGATTCCGGCAGGCTGCCACGCCCCCTTTTCCTTCTTCTGGGAGGATCACGGAAATCCTCTGGTCCTCAAAAACCCACTGAGGTACAGTCTCTTTCCCGCCATCTGCCACCAAAAGGATCTCTATTTCTGCACTTTCCGGTATGGTACTCACGCAGTCCTTTATATATTTTGCCTCATCCTTGTAGGGAATGATCACGCTTATTTTTTTCACTTCTTTTCCTCCTGCTGCCAGATGTTTTTTTCACCTAACACTTACATAATAGAAAAATGTTTCATTAACTGAAACATTTTCCCATTCACTCCTTATTTACCAAATACAGCTTTTACTACTTTTTCTGTGGATGTACCGTCTTCCCATGCACAATATTTGTCATAGAACGCATCGTACTTCTCTTTGTAATCTACTTCAATCTGATCCAGATGGCGGATCGCATCTACCATCTCATCGTTGGTCTGCAGGATCGGTCCCGGCAGTTCTGCCTCTGCATCAAAATAGAATCCACGCAGTGTACCTCTGTATTTTTCCAGATCGTACATAAAGAAGATCATTGGTCTTCTCAAGTTCGCATAATCAAAGAATACAGAAGAGTAATCTGTGATCAGGACATCGGAGATCAGATACAGTCGGGCAATGTCGTTGTAGACACTTCCGTTGTACACAAATCCTTTGTACGGTGTGAGATCCAGGGCATCTACTACATAGTAGTGGGTTCTGAGTACGATCACATACTCATCTCCAAACTCTTTCTTCAGACGGTCCAGATCCAGTTCCAGTGTGAACTTATACTGGCCGCTTCCATAGAACTCATCATCACGCCAGGTCGGTGCATACAAGATCACCTTTTTATCCTTTGGCAGGCCTAACTCATCCTTGATCTCATGGACCAGTCTGTCCTTTTCTTCTCCCTTGGAATACAGAATATCGTTTCTTGGATATCCGGTCTCAAGCATGGTCTTGTCAAACATAAAACACTGTTTGAAAATGTCGGAACTAAACTTGTTTGGTGCAATCAGATAATCCCAGTTGCGGCTTCCAATGTATGTATTTTTCTTATACATTGGGGACGCTGAGGTTACTTCCTCCTGATCAAAGGCCAGCTTTTTCAGCGGAGTGCCATGCCAGGTTTCCAAAAACTTCACGCCATCTCTCTTAATAAACCAGTTTGGCTGGCGTACATTGAATACAAAATATCCGGCTTTCGCCATGTAATAAAAGTAACGCAGGGAAAAACGCTTCACGGTCTTTGCCTTGTACGGGATCTTGGTGCGTTTTGCTACAACCCATACAAACTGGTACTCGTCCGGATAGTTTTTCGCCAGATACTCATATATATACTTCGGGCTGTCTGAATAGTTTCTGCCAAAGAAACACTCAAACATAACCATGTTTTTCTCTAATTTGCTCTTAACAAACACCTTGCGGTACAACAGTTTTTCCATGCCACGGCGGCTCTTGATATTGCGGAAAAGAGTCTGTCTGGCGCTGTGTCTGCGAACCTTCACAGCGATCTCATCCACACTGTGGGAGGCAGAATATTTCAAAAGACGCTGGGAATAATGCATGGCTCTTTTGGCAGCTGCCTTTGTAACATGAGGCAGACACTGAGATGCCATCTGATACACTTCTTCTCTGTCTTTCTTGTCTTCGCACTGCACATAAAAGCGGGCAACACGGCGGACATAATATCGGATAAATTTACCGTCCACGGAAATATCCGCACGCTCATCTCTGCCTTTTACATCCTCTTTCATCGAAAGATAAGCCCTCATTACCTCCATCAGCTTGGTCTTCTGATCCTGGATCTGGTTCAGTGCCGGCTGGTTGATCGGATCATTGTGTCTTCTCTTACGGTAAAAGATGGTACGCACTTCAATCACCTGGTCTGTGTAACGCATCATCTTGGTAAAGAATGGAAGATCCGCATTATAAATATAACTTTCATCAAAGTAAATATCGTGCTCTTCCAGATAAGAACGACGGATCAAAATGCCAAGCGCCGATACACCCGTGATCATAAAGTTGCTTCGCACTACATGATCAAATGCCTTGATCCACTCTTCATCACTTTCCCGGATCTCAGGAATAATGCGCTCGTCCTTGTCGGCTCCACTGGCCGCACCATCCTCTTCTTCCTCAGAATTTTCCTGCTCCAGCAGTTCCTGTTTTTCCTGACGGGCTTTCTCTCTCTTGTCTAAAAATGTTTTTCTTCCAAACCAGGTTGTCTTTTTTCTTCCCAGGACCACATCATGGCCTGCAGCACGCTCTAAAAGCCACTCAAACGCAATGTCTTCCAGGTAATCATCACAGTCCAGGAAAAATACAAATTCGCCCTGACTGTTACGGATTCCTTCGTTTCTTGCCATGGCCACATTCACATCGCCTTCCATGACAACCACTTTCACAGGAAAACTTACTTCCCTGCTTTTGACTGCTTCTACATCTTCTGCCTTGCTGCCTGCACAGACAATAATGGCTTCAAAGTCCTTGCAGGTCTGGTCCTCTAAACTGTCCAGACAATCCTGCAGGAATTTCACTTCGTTCTTTAATGGAATGATCACACTGATCTTCACGGTTCTCTCCTCCAAATCACTCATCACTTTACAACTATATTGATAATCCGGCCCGGTACATAAATCTCTTTTACGATATTTTTGCCTTCCAGTTTATCCGCAATGGCCTCTTTTCCTGCTGCCAACGCGTCTTCTTTGGATGCATCAATTGCCAGCGCCACGGTTGCGCGGACTTTACCGTTAACCTGAACACCAATTTCCTGTACTTTATCTACGGTCTTTTCTTCCTCAAATTCCGGCCAGCTTGTCTCAAACAATCTGCCCTCAAATCCCATCAGGCTCCACAGTTCCTCTGTAATGTGAGGTGCTACCGGGTTCAAAAGTACAATCAGGGTCTTAAACTCGTCTCTTGTAACAGTTCCTTTTTTGTAAAAATCATTGATGAGTGCCATCATTGCTGCAATGGCTGTATTGTATTTCAGATTTTCAAAATCATTGCTGACTTTCTTAATGGTCTGATGCATTTTGGTTTCCATATCTTTGGAATAACCTGTCTCGTCTGTTACCATGTCTTTTAACTTCCAGACACGCTCTAAGAAACGGCGGCATCCTTTCACACCGTCATCGGACCAGGAAGCAGCAGCATCAAATGCACCGATAAACATTTCGTAAGTACGGAGTGTATCTGCACCATAGTCATTTACAATATCATCCGGATTGATTACATTTCCTCTGGACTTACTCATTTTCTCGCCATTTTCTCCCAGGATCATTCCGTGGGATGTTCTCTTCTGATATGGCTCTTTGGTTGGCACAACACCCTGGTCATACAGGAATTTATGCCAGAAACGAGAGTACAGAAGATGCAGGGTTGTATGCTCCATACCACCGTTATACCAGTCTACCGGCAGCCAGTATTTCATAGCCTCTTTGCTTGCCAGTGCTTCTGTATTTTTCGGATCGATATAACGCAGGAAATACCAGGATGATCCCGCCCACTGTGGCATGGTATCGGTCTCTCTCTCAGCTTTTCCGCCACAGCATGGACAAGTTGTCTCTACCCAGGAACGCATCTTGGCGATCGGAGATTCTCCGTTGTCTGTCGGCTCATAGTTGTCTACTTCCGGCAGGCGCAGTGGAAGTTCTTCTTCCGGTACCGGCACATAACCACATTTCTCACATTTTACGATTGGGATCGGCTCGCCCCAGTAACGCTGTCTGGAAAATACCCAGTCACGGAGTTTGAAGTTTTTCTTTGCCTCTCCTACGCCCTGCTCATCAAGCCATTTGATGATGGCTTCTTTTGCTTCTGCCACGGATTTGCCTGTTAAAAATCCGGAATTGACCAGTGTACCGGTTGCTACATCCGTAAATGCTTCTTCCTCTACATTGCCGCCTTCGATCACTTCTACGATCGGCAAACCGAACTTCTTGGCAAATTCCCAGTCGCGGGTATCATGAGCCGGAACGGCCATGATGGCACCGGTTCCATAACTCATCAATACATAATCAGATACCCAGATCGGAATCTCTTTTCCATTTACCGGGTTGATCGCTGTCAATCCGTCAATGGCAACACCGGTTTTATCTTTAGCAAGTTCGGTTCTCTCAAAATCTGATTTTCTGGCTGCCATTTCACGATACTCTATAATGGCATCCCAGTTTTTGATCTCATCTTTGTATTTGTCCAGATATGGATGTTCCGGTGAAACAACCATATAGGTAACACCGAACAGAGTATCTGGTCTGGTAGTATAGATTCTCAATTTTTCTTCTTTGTCTTTTAACTGGAAGTCTACTTCCGCTCCATAGGAACGGCCAATCCAGTTTTTCTGTGAGACTTTGACACGCTCAATGTAATCCAGTCCGTCCAGATCATCGATGAGTTTGTCTGCGTACTTTGTGATCTTTAACATCCACTGGCTCTTGATCTTGCGGACAACAGGACTTCCGCAGCGCTCACATACGCCGTTTACTACTTCCTCATTTGCCAGTCCGCATTTACAGGATGTACACCAGTTAATAGGCATCTCGGATTTGTATGCCAGGCCTGCCTTAAACAGTTTCAAAAAGATCCACTGTGTCCATTTATAATATTCCGGATCGGTGGTGTTGATCTCGCGATCCCAGTCAAAGGAATATCCAAGAGACTGCAGCTGTTTTTTAAAGCGGGCTACATTCTTTTTAGTTACTTCTTTCGGATGAACCTTATTTTTAATCGCATAGTTTTCAGTTGGAAGACCAAAGGCATCCCAGCCCATTGGATACAATACATTGTATCCCTGCATTCTCCTCTTTCTGGCAACGATATCCAGTGCTGTATATGGTCTTGGATGACCTACATGCAGTCCCTGTCCAGATGGATATGGGAACTCAACCAGCGCATAGTATTTTGGCTTTGTAAAATCATTGGTTGCCTGAAATGCTTTTTCCTCCTCCCAGATTTTCTGCCATTTTTTTTCTATCTCTTTTGGATTATAACTCTGACTCATATTAACCTCGATTCTTGCTTCTGTTTCAATCAATTATTTGTTTCCTGTTACGGCGCCTCCGGAAATAACCGGAGCTGCCTGTACAGTAATGTTCACAGTAAATGTGGCCGGTTTGCCCGTCCATCCGGATGGAAGAGTAACAATACCGGTAGCCTTGTAAGTGCCTGCCGTTGTAGCTTTATAAGATGCACATGTCCATTTTACGGTTGCCTGTGCTGTCTTGTTATAATGGTCTGCTACGGTTACTTTGGCCGGAAGAACTTTCAGCACATCGTTCCATGATGTTCCGTAAGCTACTGTCTTTGCCCCTACCATAGTAGTAGTTTTATTGTACTGATAGGAAACAGTAATGCGGATGGATCCTACTACACCGCTGCCATCCTTAGCTTTTGCCTGAATGGTAACCGTTCCCGGTTTCAAACCTCTTACGCTGCCGGATGCATTGACACTGGCAACAGAAGCATCACTACTTGTATAAGTAACTTCCTTGTTGCTTGTATCGGCCGGCACGGCGGTAGCACGAATCTGCATTGCATTTCCTACAGCCAGCGTCGTAGCCGGTGCACTCATCTGGATGGATGTCATGTACTGGATTACAGTCACACGGCATACAGCGATAGTTCCGGATCCGTCTGTAGCCTTAGCATAGATATTGGCACTTCCTGCCTTCAACGCCATTACCACACCCTTCTTGCTTACCTTTACAACTGCCTTGTTGGAGCTGCTGAATGTTACCGTCTTGTGGGTAGCGGTCGACGGTTTGATCTTCTTAACTTTCAGAGTAAACTTGTTCTTCGCATTCTGTCCGCCCAAGTACAAGGTTGCACTCTTCTTGTTCAATGTGATGGATCCCACACTTACCTTTGTCAATACTTTAAATACAACGGTTTTCTTTGCTGTATGTTTGATCTCATCTTTCACCTTATAAGTAACTTTGTACTTTCCCGGTTTCTTTGTATTTACTTTCTTTACTTTTTTGTACTTGGTCTTTGAATCCATTTTGTACAAAATAGATGTCTTCAACAAAGATTTTGCATTAAATCCGGTGGAATTAGTTACTTTTACACCTTTTTTGACATTAAACTTGCTTCCATAGGACACTTTGGTATTTTTATTAACAGTAATGGTAGGTTTTTTCTTTTTATACGGGTTGGATGAACTTGGATCCGTTGGATCCCAGCCGGTGTAGCCGCGGACTTTGATGGCTTTTGGTTTACCAAGAGGGCCGGGTTTTTTGGAACGGTAGATCACTACCTTGCTGCCGCTTGGCACATTGTCGTAGATCCACTTACAGTCTGCTGTGGTCAGGCGCACACAGCCATGGGACGCTGTCGTTCCCAGACGGTTGTACTGGACATAAGACTGAGTTGCCTGGTTTGGCTGGTAATACCATACAGAATGGAACAAAATCCCGTTTACGATACGGGAGCAGTACTGTCCGTAACTCGGGCCATCCAGTGTATGCCATCGCATCTTTTCTCCCAGGCGGAATGTTCCCGTAGGAGTGGCATACCCTGCTGAACATACAAAGGCTTTGTACGCTTTGTATTTGCCACCTTTCATCTTATAAACTGTAACAACATTCTGTTGTTTGTTGATCTTGATCATATACTTGCTGGCTGCCTCTGCTTTTCCACCGGAAAAAGCAGCTCCTAATACTAACATCAGTACCAGCAGCATGACCGTTCTCACATATCGGATTCCTTTGTTCATAGTTACCTCCATTATTTTCGTTTTTTGCTGCATCAATAAATATGCATACGGCTCTATGATAGCAACTTAAAAAACCTTTGTCAAGAAGGCAATTTGGGGCTACTGGCAAATCCGCATCAATCCCAATATAACTAAAAAGAGTCCTCCTGCCGGATATATCTTCTTTATCTTTCCTCCGATTCGCCCCCCCAAAGTGAGGAAAAGGAGTGAACTGGCCGCCGCCAGCACAGGAAAAAAATAGATCATTTTTCCCTGTCCTATCAGTCCCAGCACCGCCATTCCCGCATCCGCCGAAATAGCGATCCCCATCGCTGCGCTTTCTTTCCACTCCAGGATCCTGGACGCATTTTTGTCAAACCCCAGCCCCTCCCGGCCTTTTATATTCCACAACATTCGTATCCCCAGGATCACAAGAGTTCCTCCTGCAATCCGGTTGATCCATTGTACCGGGATCCACCGTCCCAGCCATTGTCCCATAAAAACCGCCATTAGAGTCATGCATAAATTGATACAGCCGATCACCACTTTGGACGATACAGGTATTTTTATGCCGGAAACTGCATAGGATACACCAATCCCCCAGGTATCCAGACTGACTCCTGCCGCCAGCAGTATCATCAGTTTCATAGATTTGTTCCTTCCGGTCCTTTTTATCATTCTATGAAAGTTCCTGGGTAAATGGTATAAAAAACGACACGATCCAACAAAATCCAGGGAGGTTTCTATGTGGCATACACAAACCGGCAGCCAGGTGCTGTCTCATTTTCGCACAAGCAGGGACACAGGTCTTACCAACAGCCAGGTAGCAGACTATCAAAATAAGTATGGAACAAATACGCTGGCACCGGCTCCGTCCCGCAGTTTATTTTCCCTGTTTATTGACCAGTTCAAGGATTTTATGATCATTACCTTGCTGTTAGCCGCTGCCATCTCTTTTGCCGCAGCTTTTTTCACGAAACAGGGAGATTATATTGATCCTTTCATCATTCTGGCCATCCTTATTATGAATGCCTGCTTTGGTGTGTATCAGGAACTCAGGGCTCACCAGGCTCTGAAATCTCTGGACACCCTCCAGACACCTCACTGTCTGGTTCTGCGGGAGGGAAAAAAGCAGTCCGTTCCCTCTTCCCTTCTGGTTCCCGGCGACCTGGTCTGCCTGTCTCTGGGGGATCTGATTCCCGCAGACGGCCGGATCCTTCAGTGTGAAAAACTTGCTGCCAACGAATCCGCCCTGACCGGCGAGTCCGATCCCGTCATCAAGCAGACCCATGTACTTTCCCGGGAAAATCTCCCTCTGGGAGACCGGACCAATATGGTATACGCCGGAACCCTTATTACCGCCGGGCATGGTCTGTTCTGTGTCACTGAAACAGGAATGAACACCCAGGTAGGCAAGATCGCCCATGTCCTCTCTCAGGAATCAGCACCTGACACTCCCCTGACCCGTCATCTAAACCGTATGGGTGTCACTCTGGGTCTGATCGCCCTCGGAATCTGTGTTCTTTTGTTCTTTCTGGGTCTACACAAAGGCTACGGTGTTCTCAGCATGTTCCTCACCGCCGTAAGCCTTGGTGTAGCCGCTATTCCGGAGAGCCTTCCGGCCTTAGTCACCATTATGCTTTCTCTGGGCGTGGAAAAGATGGCAAAACGAAATGCCATTATCCGCCACCTGCCGGCGGTAGAAACATTAGGCAGTGCCACCTTGATCTGTTCGGATAAAACCGGAACTCTCACTCAGAACCAAATGAGCGTGGAAGAATATCAAACCAGCCTTTCTCCCGGAGATTTTTCCTCTCTTTTATGCCTGTGCAGCCACGACAGCGGTGCCACAGAGACGGCTCTGCGGCATTTTTCCACAGAGCAGAAAATCTCTCCCGAGAAACTGCGCCGGGATTATCCCATCCTGCAGGAAATGCCCTTTGACTCCCTTCGCCGCCAAATGACCACGGTCCATCCTTATCGCAATGGATATCTGGTCATTTCAAAAGGCGCACCGGAAAAAATTCTTGCTTCCTGCCATTCTATTTATATGGAAGGAAGCAAAGTTCCTCTCTCTTTATCTCTGGAAAAAGAACTCCGGCGCACCGTCCATGATTATGCCGGCAAAGCTTACCGGGTCCTGGCCGTTGCTTATGGCGTCTTTTCATCCCAGCCTGCCACACCAGAGAAAAATCTCGTCTTTGCCGGCCTTGTAGGTCTGATGGATCCACCCAGAAACGAAGCGGCTGCCGCCGTTGCCAGCTGCCGTCAGGCAGGGATCCGGGCTGTTATGATTACCGGTGACCACCCGGACACCGCCCTTGCCATCGCCTCCAAAGTAGGGATCTGTCACCAGGCATCCCAACTGCTGCGGGGTGATGAACTGGAAGAAATGACTGACGAAGAACTGTTTTCCAGACTGGACCTCACCCATGTTTTTGCCAGAGTGACACCCTTTCACAAAGTACGACTGGTACGGCTATTTCAGAGCAAGGGGCATATCGTGGCCATGACCGGGGACGGTGTCAACGACGCCCCGGCATTAAAAGCCGCTGACATTGGCTGTGCCATGGGGCGTTCCGGCACCGATGTAGCCAGAGAAGCTTCCGACCTGATCCTGATGGATGACAATTTTTCTACCATTGTTTCTGCCATTGAACTGGGCCGGGGCATTTTTGACAACATAAAAAAAGCGGTTCACTTTCTCCTTTCCTGCAACATTGGGGAGATCATGACTCTCTTTTTCGCCATGCTGCTTGGATACAAAGTGCCGCTTTTACCGGTACAATTATTATTTGTGAATCTGGTTACGGATTCCTTTCCTGCCCTCTGTCTGGGCATGGAGCCACCGGAACCGGATGTCATGAGTTCTCCCTGCAAAAGCCGTCATCACGCCATCTTCTCTTTCAGTTCCCTGTTCGAGATCATCACCCAGGGCATGTTTCTTGGTTCTCTGGCACTGACAGCGTACCTTATCGGCGGCTCCACCATGTGTTTTGCCGTTTTATCTCTGTCCCAGTTAGTCCACTCTTTCAATCTGCGGAGCCATCACTCGCTGCTTGAGACCGGACTCTTTGGCAACAAAAAACTGGTGCTTAGTTTTCTTCTCTGTGCTACCCTGCAATGCCTGGTGGTGGCATTGGCACCACTGCAGTCCATCTTCCATACCCAATCCCTTTCCGGGATTCAGTGGGCGATCGTGTGGCTTTTGTCCCTGCTTCCTGTGGTTTTGGTGGAACTGCAGAAATACTTTAACAAAGATTTAATTTAATCCGTCGATCCAGGTGGCAATATCGTCTGTTACCTGGCCGGATACACAGGATGCCGCATCATACTGTGTGGCATCCGAAACTTTGCCGGAAGCCGGCATCATATAATGATTCAGTTCTTTGTATTCATGATAAAGAATATGAGAACGGCCTTTCCACAATTTTTTCAGTGCTTCTGCATCTTTCTCATCTGTCTCAAAATCTCTGCCTCCCTGTAGTACAAGCAGAGGGATGGTGGAATTTTCCTTCATAAAATAAGCCATATCTGACACACATACTTTCCCTGTTCCGTAGTCTTTCTCTGCTTCATAGGTAGCGGCAGGTGCCACCAGGATCACTCCCTTCAAGCGTTTTTGCTTTGCCTTGACAAGGGCCGCGGCCTCCTTGGTACTTTCTCCCATGGTCAGCACAAAAATCTGTTTTTTATCGATCTTTGATTCCGTATACAACTGGTTTACCGCCTGAGACGCATCCATCAGCACCCGCTGCCACATGCCGTCCTTTGACCGGATCTTATCACTGTAAGCATAACTGCGCTGGTCATACCGCAACGATGCAATTCCCTGAGCTGCCAGTCCTCTGGCCAGATCCTGCAGCGGCTTATTCTCCTGCTGCCCCATAGAGCCATCCCGGTCACAGTCTTCGTTGCACAAAAGCAGCACTACCGGTGGCTTGTCTGTTCCCTGAGGGAGGGTCAGTATCCCGGAAAGAGTCCCGGCTTCGCTGTTCACAGAGTAGTCTTTCTCCTTGTACTGGGAACTCTCTTCTTCCGATACCACTTCAGTACTTTTAGCCGTATTAAACCAGATACCGGCTATCTTATCACCGGAATCATATACAAACTGCACACTTCTTGCCTGGCTGTTTTCATAATTTACAATGACAGTATCAATATAATAACTGCCTTTTTTCACTTCCTTTACTTCTCCCAGCCCCAGATAGCCTTCCAGTCCGTCTGCCGTTTCTTTCCAGGTAGCTGCCAGCTGCTCTTTGGACAATTCTTTGGATAATTTTGCATTAAAATTCTGCCACACCTCTGCTTCATTACCATCTACAAGAAAGCCTGCGTACATACGGCTTTTCTCCCGTCGGCTCTTTAACACTTCAGCCTGCACCGCCGTCCGGCTGGCGGTATCCACTTCTGACACCGACGCCTGAGGTGCATTTTTCTCTTCCCCTTGGGTGACAGATGGAGTTACAATCGTTCTCTTTTTCGTTCCATCTCCCTTTTTGGACTGGCACGCTGCCAAAAAGACAGATGCAAAGATCAGACATAACATAATATATCGCATTTTTGTTTTCATCACTTGTGTTACCTCATATGCTCTCTCATATAATCCTGCATGCGCCGGTTCAGTATATCCGCAATATCCATTTTACCATAATGGCTCTGGATCAATTTTTTCATAATCATCCCTCCGGCCTTATTGGCGTGTCCGCCGCCGGTTCCTATATCTTTTGTCAGGGCATCTGCCAGTCTGCTTGCCCCTACCTGCTTGGCACACCGCACCGATAATTTATAGCCAGTGGCCGTTTCATTATATACGACGCAGGCATCAATGGTTGCCACCTGGTTCACCAGATCGCAGATCACTCCCAACAGATTGGGGTCACAAGGCTCTGTGGATACCAGGGCATAGCGGTATTCTCCATTATAGATATGGTCTCTCAGCGCCTCTCCTGCGATACACAATTCTCTCCTGGACAGATTGGATGTTACCATTTCATCCATCACTTCTCTGTCAATCTTTAATTCATCCCGCATAGTCTTATCCTGCGCAGAATAAATCTCGGAAAACTGCCCGGTGTCACTGTACAATCCATAGTACAAAGCTGTGGCAACATGTATGTTGGCATTGGCATCATATCCTTTTTCTTTTAAAAGTTCCCACACCACCGTGCAACAGCTTCCGTAGTCACTGCGGATGTAGCAAAAATCCGGCTCAGGGATACATCTCGGATGATGATCCACCACCCCGATCTTCTCAGCCGGAAATACGGTCACATTACCTCCTCTGTACTGGCAGTCCACCGTCAGAAGCAGCTCACACTCCGGTGCCTCACTTACATAGACAAGAGGAATCTCCAGTTCATTTACCATGATCTGCAGACTTGGTTTGGTAATTTTATGCATTCCACTATAAATCAATGAAACTCTTTTTCCCTTTTTTTCAAAATAATCATACAGCGCAAAACCGGCACCAATGGTATCGGCATCCGGTCCATCATGACACTGAATACAGATTGATTCCATTTCTTCAAATTGATCCAAAAACATGTGCAATGATCCCCCAGTATTTTCTATTTTATGCCAAATCTTTTTCTTGTGTGCGGACTGCTTTTGGCATATAATATTCTTATAATCATTTTATTTAAGAAAGAAGGACGATATTATGACATCCAGAGAATTATTTATCAAAGAATTATCACTCTACGACCGGGCCAGCGATGGCCATGACGAGTTCTACGCCCATCTTCCTTATGTAAAAGACTACGACCTGTGCAACTGGCGGCCACTTCGTATGCACAGTGGCAATATTATCAAAGCCCGCCAGTGCAAGGTAAATCCTCCGGTCATTATTGATTCAGACCCGCGTTAGATTTTTTTAATCGGAAATATTCTTTCGTTTCTTTTGCGATCACACCGCTGAGTGCAAACAATGCGATCACGTTTGGTATCGCCATCAATCCGTTAAAGATATCTGCAATAGTCCATACAGCAGCTACTGTCATGTATGGTCCGATAAACACAGCCAGAATATACAGCCAGCGGTATACTTTGACAGTCGTCTGGTTCCGGTTGCACAAATACTCTAAGCATCTTTCACCGTAATAATCCCATCCGAGGATCGTTGTAAAAGCGAAAAATACAAGACATATCATCAAGATACAGGATGCCACCTGGGATGGCAGAAAATACAGTCCTCTCTGGAATGCATCCGTAGTCACCTGCACGCCTTCCAGTGCTTTGTCAGACCAACTTCCCATCATTACGATACACAGACCTGTCATGGTACATACTACGATGGTATCGATAAAAGTTCCTGTCATGGTAACCAGTCCCTGGCGGACCGGCTCTTTTGTCTTTGCTGCAGCCGCTGCGATCGGTGCCGATCCAAGACCTGCCTCATTGGAAAAAATTCCTCTGGCTACACCTTTCTGCATTGCCACAAGAATGGCTGACAATGCGCCACCGGCCATGGCACGCATACCAAAGGCACCTTCAAAAATCTCCACAAAGGCTCCCGGCAGTTTGTTCAGATTAGCAAAGATCAATACCAGGGCTGCCAGAATATAAGTAACTGCCATAAACGGCACAATTACCTGGGATACTTTGGAAATACGCTGGATACCACCAATAACTACCAGTCCGACACACAGAGCCAGCACAATAGCCGTGATCACAATAGCGATGGAGTATTCGTTACCAAAGATAGAAATTGTATTTTCTTTATTGGGATCAAAAAATCCCTGTACAGCAGAAGCAATACCATTTACCTGGGTAAAGGTACCGATTCCGAACAAACCTACACAAGCGCCAAAGAAGGCAAACAATTTAGCCAGCCATTTCCACTTAGGACCCATACCGTTTTCGATATAGTAAAACGGTCCGCCTAACACATGGCCTTCTTTATCAATCGTACGGTATTTTACAGCCAGAAATCCTTCTGCATACTTAGTTGCCATACCAAACAGGGCTGCAAGCCACATCCAGAACAAGGCTCCCGGTCCACCTGCCAGTACACCGATGGCGGTTGCCACACCTACGATATTACCGGTACCGATGGTGGCCGATAATGCCGTACACAAAGCGCCAAAACTGCTTACTTCACCATGTCCCTCTTCCTCATTCTGGAACATAAACTTAAGGGCCTTCGGCAAGTGGCGGATCTGCAGAAATCCCAACCGGATGCTGAGATAAATTCCTACTGCCAGGATCAGCACGATCAATGGCACACCCCAGACGAATGAATCAATTTTGTCTAATATGTTTCCTAATACTTCCATTGTTTACCTCTTTCTTACTTGTTTTCACTTTTGTTGTCTACAACTGCCGTATGTCTTCCTGGGTCATCAGATGAACCCCATGCTCTGCAAGTACTGCCGACGCATGCTGATTATCCGTGACACGGAAGATCATATAAGCTTTTCCCGGCGTATGATTGGTAAATGCATACATATACTCTACATTTACACTCTCGCTGCCAAGAACTGCCAGCACTTTGGCCAGGCTTCCCGCTTCATCCGGAATTTCCACGGCCAATACATCTTTTACAGAAGCCACATAGTCTGCTTCCTTTAAGCTGGTGGTGGCTTTGTACACATCATCTACGATCATGCGGACAATACCAAACTCTCCTGCCTCTGCCATGGATAATGCCCTCAGATTAATATCGTTTTCTGAAAGCAGTCTGGAAAACTCTGCCAGATTCCCTTCTTTATTTTCCAAAAATACGGATATCTGTTTTACCATAGAACTCCTCCTTTCTATTTTTTATATAGATTTCTCTTATCAATAATGCGCACCGCCTTGCCCTCACTCCGCTCAATGGCTTTTGGATTCACAAGTTTTACGGTGGCATAAATACCAAGCATTGCTTTTAAGGCACTAACCAGCTCTTTCTCACGACGGGCGATCTCGCCTACATTATCCGAGAACATTTCTGCCGTCATCTCAACCCGTATCTCAATGGTATCGCTGTTTTTCACCCGGTCTACTACGATCTGATAGTTTGCCGGATAGCCTTTGTTCATCAGCACCGTCTCGATCTGGGATGGGAATACATTGACGCCCTTTACGATCAGCATATCGTCGCTTCGTCCCAGCGGTTTGGTCATGCGGATATGGGTCCGTCCGCACTTACATTTCTCTGCATTAAGAATACATATATCCCTTGTCCGGTAGCGAAGCAGTGGAAAAGCTTCTTTGGTGATGCAGGTAAAGACTAACTCACCCTTTTCCCCATAAGGAAGCACTTCTCCCGTCTCCGGGTTGATAACCTCGGCAATAAAGTGGTCCTCATTGATGTGCATTCCTGCCTGCTCTGAACATTCAAAAGATACACCCGGTCCGGAAATCTCGGTCAGGCCATAAATGTCATAGGCTTTGATTCCCAATTTTTCCTGGATATCCTGACGCATTTCTTCTGTCCACGCCTCTGCACCAAAAATTCCTGCTTTCAGCTTGATGCGGTCCCTGACGCCACGCTCATTGATGGACTCTCCTAAGTATGCCGCATAAGATGGGGTACAACAGAGGATGGTAGATCCAAGATCCATCATAAACTGGATCTGCCTGTCCGTGTTACCGGATGACATAGGAAGGGTTAGTGCTCCGATCTTGTGGGATCCTCCATTCAGACCGGCTCCTCCGGTAAACAGACCATATCCATAACTTATCTGGCATACATCTTCATTGGTGGCACCGGCTGCCGTCAACGCTCTGGCACAGCACTCTTCCCACAGGTCAATGTCGTGCTGGGTATAAAAAGCCACCACTCTTTTGCCTGTGGTTCCACTGGTGGACTGGATCCTTACACATTCTCCCAGTGGTTTTGCCAAAAGGCCGTACGGATAGCAGTTTTTCAAATCGTCTTTCGTGAGAAACGGCAGTTTGTGAAGATCATCCGCTGACTGGATATCCTCCGGTGTTACCCCCGCTTCTTCCATTCTCTTTCTGTAAAAAGGTACATGCTGCCATACATGCTTTACCTGTTTTACAAGTCGTTCGCTTTGCCACTGATGAATCTGCTCTCTGGAAGCAGTCTCAATCTCCGGCTGGTAATAGTTTTGCATTTGTCCCTCTCCAATCTTTGAAAGTCATATTGGGTTATTATACCATCTTTGGGAGTGTGTGGCAAGGGCAGGGGCTTTTAGGTTCCGCAACTCATAAAAAAACTTGCATTCCGTGAGCGCTTTCGCTACAACAAAGGCGCAGAAGTATCGACATGCACAGAACACATGCCTGATACTTGCGTCTTTGTACTCACTTCATGCAAGTTTTTTATGAGTTGCTGGAATTGAATATTAAAAGGCGGCCTGCACTGGCCGCCTTTCTTTGTTTGTCTGATGCCATCCTTATCCCCACACTTCTTCAGCGATTTCTTTTACCAGTTTTAATTTTGCCCACTGCTCGTCTTCCGTCAGTTTGTTTCCGATCTCGCAGGAAGCAAATCCGCACTGTGGGCTCAGGCACAGTCTGTCAAGCGGTACATACTTTGCTGCCTCATGGATTCTTGCGATCACTGTTTCCTTATCTTCCAGAACCGGTGATTTGGTTGTGATCAGCCCAAGGACTACTTTTTTGTCTGCGGACACTTTGGCAAGTGGTGCAAATCCGCCGGATCTCTCATCATCATACTCAAGGAACAGGGCATCTACCTTTTCTTTTGCAAATACATAATCTGCCACGGAATCGTATGGTCCGCTTGTGAAGAAAGTAGAGTGATAGTTTCCTCTACAGATATGGGATGTGATCACCATATCTTCCGGTTTTTCTTCCAGTGCCAGGTTATTTACCTCCAGAAGCTGTGCCTTTACTTCCTCCAGATCGATACCAAGAGATTTGTATCTCTGCTTGGCAGCCTCTCCTACGATGGCACCCCAGGTACAGTCATCCAGCTGAAGGTTGCGGCATCCTGCCTCGTAAAACTGCCTGATCACTTCCTGATATCCTTTTCCGATATCCTGGATCAGTTCTTCATTGGTGGGATAAAACTTTCTGGTGCTTTCAAAGTTAGCCGGAACGATCAGCTGCTGAAGCATCTGGGCCGGTGCCGGAATGGTATATTTTGCTACTGTATTTTCATCTTCAAACTGTTTTAAGAACTTAAAATACTCTACAAATGGATGTGGCTTTGCCTTGATCTTGCCAACCAGATAGGTGTCGTCCAGCACAGCCAGTTCTGCGTCAAAGCGAACGCCGTTTCCGGTATTTTCATGCTCCACGCCTTCAAATCCCCACATAAAATCCAGATGCCAGAAGGTTCTGCGGAACTCTCCATCGGTGATCACATGGAATCCAAGTTCTTTCTGTTTTGCTACTACTTTGGTGATTTCTTCATTCACAACCTTGTCAAAGGCTTCTTTTGTGATCTCCCCATCCTGGTATGCCGCCTTGGCGTCTTTCAGTGCCTGGGGTCTCAAAAAACTTCCCACAAAATCATATCGAAAAGGTGTCTTTAATGTACTCATTTTTATATCCTCCGTTTTTCTCTTAACTTGAGGATATTGTATCATCTATTATTTTTTTTATAAAATACATAAAACTACAGCTTATCCATAGTTTCAATCTATGGACAGATAGTTTTTCAATGCTTCCATATAGGTTCTGGCATACTGGCTGAAAATAATATTTTCCTTTCGCACCACACCGATGCGCATTGTCTTGTCCACTAAAAGAGGCTTTGCAATAATATCACTGCCGTTTAATTTATGATCGATGACACCGCTGCTTACGGTAAATCCATTGAGACCGATCACCAGATTAAACAAGGTTGCCCGGTCCCGCACCTGGATGATCTTGGGAAAATCCAGCATGCTGATAAATTCCTCTGAAAAATAAAAGGAATTCCGGTTTCCCTGTTCATATACTAGATAGGGATATGGTTCCAGATCTTCCATAGTGATCACATCCCGATCTGCCAGCGGATGCCCTTTGCATATAAAAACATGGGGTTTTGCCACATACAACTGTTCAAAAACAAGCTGGTTATTCTTGATCAGTTTTGTGAGAACCTCTTCATTGTGCTCCGATAAATAAATGACGCCTATCTCGCTTTTCCCATTTGCCACATCTTCAATGATCTCCCCGGTCTGGGTCTCCCGGATAATAAAGTTGTACCGGTCTGCATCATATTTTTTTATAAGATCCACAAAGGCATTGACGGCAAAGGAATAGTGCTGACAGGACACAGAAAACTTGGGGCTTCGTTTCTCTCCCTTGATAAAATATTCCTTCATATGATCTGCCTGTTCCAGAAGCATCCTGGCAAAAGAAAGCAGTTCCTCTCCCTCTCTTGTTGCTGCCACGCCCTTATTGGACCGGACAAATGCCTTGATCCCCATTTCTTTTTCAAGATTGGAAATTGCCGTGCTCAAGGATGGCTGTGATACAAACAGTTTTTCTGCCGCCTCTGTAATATTTCCACAGTCTGCCACCGTTACCAGATAAGTAAGCTGCTGTAATGTCATGGTGCTCCTCCGTTCCATCTATGTTTTTCTGATATTATAACATAAAAACTCCCTCCATCCGACTATCTTTTTTCAAAAGAATAGCCAGACAAAGGGAGTGTCTGTATCACTTTACAGTCGTTTCTTTTTCTTTTCTTTTCCTTCAAAGCTGTTTTCCAACTGCTCCAAAAGTTTCTTCTGCTCTCTTGTAAGACTGGTTGGCACATCTACTACCAAATCTACATAGTGATTTCCGCGCATCTTCTTGTTACGAAGAGACGGAACTCCTTTACCGCGAAGTCTTACACGGGTTCCGGTCTGGGTGCCGGCTTTTACATTGTATGCCACATCACCGTCAATGGTGTGGATGATCACATCGCCGCCAAGGGCTGCCTTTGGATAGGATATTTTCACTGTGGAATAAATATCGTAATTGCTGCGCTGGAATTCTTTGTGGTTTTCCACATATACTTCCACCAGCAGATCCCCTCTGGCACCGCCGTTTTGTCCCGGCTCACCTTTGCCTCTCAGGCGCACACTCTGTCCCTGGTCAATACCGGCTGGAATGGATACCTGCAATTTTTCTTTGGTGCTGGTATAACCATTTCCATGGCAGTCCGGACATTTTTCTTTCACAATGGTTCCTTTACCGCCACATTCCGGACAGGTCGTTACATTCTGTACCATACCAAACAGAGACTGCTGGGAGTGGACGATCTGTCCCCGTCCATTACATTTAGGACAGGTTTCACGCTTGGTACCGGCTTTTGCACCGGAACCGCCGCATGTTTTACACTCTACTTTTGTTGGAATCTCGATCTCTTTTTCCGTTCCAAAACAAGCCTCTTCAAAGGTGATACGAACCTGTGTCCGCAGATTGGCACCTCTTTGTGGTGCATTCGGATCCGCTCTTCGGCTACGGCCTCCAAAACCGCCGCCAAAGAGATCTCCAAATATATCTCCAAAGCTTCCGAATATATCGTCCATGTCCATGCCGCCGGAGAAACCGCCACCGCCGGCTCCTCCATCAAAGGCCGCATGACCAAACTGGTCGTATTGTCTTCTCTTATCCGGATCACTGAGTACGGCATAAGCCTCGGAAGCCTCCTTGAATTTTGCCTCTGCCTCTTTGTCCCCCGGATTGGTGTCTGGGTGGTACTTTTTCGCAAGAACACGGTATGCCTTCTTCAATGCTGCGGCATCCGCATTTTTGTCCACACCCAGGACTTCATAATAATCTCTTTTTTCAGCCATTTTTATCTCCTCCGCCCCGGAGCGAATCTATTACAGTTCGCGGAAGTCTCCGTCTACTACATCATCGCCGCCGTTGTCCGTTGCTGCGCCCTGGTCTGCGGCTCCGGACATATCCGGGCCGGCACCTGCTGCGCCACCGTTTGCTGCCTGTGCCTGCTCATACACTTTGGCAAATACCTGCTGTGCATTGTTCATCAAAGACTCTTTGGCAGCTTTCAGTTCATCTACATCTGCATCGCTCATGTTTTCCGGTGTTGTACGCTCCAGAATTGCTTTGATCTTATCGATATCAGCCTGAACTGTCTCTTTCTGAGAAGCATCTACGGCTTCTCCTACATCTGTCAGTGCTTTCTCAGTCTGGCTTACAAGACCTTCTGCCTCGATGCGGGCATCAATACCCTCTTTACGCTTCTTATCCTGTGCTTCAAACTCAGCCGCTTCTTTTACTGCCTTTTCAATCTCTTCATCATTCATGTTAGAACCAGCTGTGATCGTAATGTGCTGTTCTTTTCCTGTTCCCAAGTCCTTAGCTGATACATTTACAATACCGTTGGCATCAATATCGAAAGTAACTTCGATCTGAGGTACTCCTCTCATTGCTGGAGGAATTCCATCCAGACGGAACTGTCCCAGAGATTTGTTATCTCTTGCAAACTGACGCTCACCCTGTACTACATTGATATCTACGGCAGTCTGGTTATCTGCTGCGGTAGAGAAAATCTGGCTCTTCTTAGTAGGGATGGTTGTGTTTCTCTCGATCAATTTGGTTGCAATACCACCCATTGTCTCAATTGCCAGTGACAGTGGTGTTACATCCAGCAGAAGGATATCGCCTGCACCGGAATCTCCTGCCAGTTTTCCACCCTGAATGGAAGCACCAAGTGCTACACACTCATCTGGGTTCAAAGATTTATTTGGCTCATGTCCTGTCAGCTGTTTTACTTTGTCCTGTACAGCCGGGATACGGGTAGAACCACCAACCAACAATACTTTGCTAAGTTCAGAAGCTGTGATACCTGCATCTTTCAAAGCGTTCTGTACCGGTGTTGCTGTACGCTCTACCAGATCTCTTGTCAGATCATCAAACTGTGCACGGGTCAGGTTCATGTCAAAGTGCTTTGGACCTTCTGCCGTTGCTGTGATAAATGGCAGGTTGATGTTGGTTGTATTGGCGGAAGAAAGTTCTTTCTTCGCTTTCTCTGCTGCTTCTTTCAGACGCTGCATAGCCATCTTATCAGTAGAAAGGTCTACGCCTTCTGCCTTTTTGAACTCTTCAACCATGTAATTTGTGATCTTGTTATCAAAGTCATCACCACCAAGACGGTTGTCTCCGGATGTGGACAATACTTCGATGACGCCGTCACCGATCTCGATAATAGATACATCAAATGTACCACCACCTAAATCGTATACCATGATCTTCTGCTCACCTTCGTTGTCCAGTCCATATGCCAGAGCGGCTGCTGTTGGCTCGTTGATGATTCGTTTTACATCCAAACCGGCGATCTTTCCGGCATCTTTTGTTGCCTGACGCTGTGCATCGTTGAAGTAAGCCGGTACCGTGATAACTGCTTCTGTTACTTTTTCGCCGCCCAGGTAGTTCTCAGCATCACCCTTCAATTTCTGAAGGATCATAGCGGAGATCTCCTGTGGTGTATAATTTTTACCATCGATGGATGCTTTATAATCTGTACCCATATGTCTCTTAATAGAAGAGATTGTCTTATCTGCATTGGTAACAGCCTGACGCTTAGCCGGCTCACCAACCAGTCTCTCACCATTCTTTGTAAAAGCTACAACAGATGGTGTTGTTCTGGCACCTTCTGCATTTGCGATAACAACCGTTTTTCCACCTTCCATGACTGCTACACAGCTATTTGTAGTACCTAAGTCAATACCAATAATCTTGCTCATAATAATCCTCACTTTCTGTCGCTTAACGACTCTTTCCTTTTCTATTATTAATTTAGAACTTTAACCATACTATGTCTTACAACGCTGTCTTTGTAAGTGTATCCTTTCTGGAATTCTTCTACAACCACATTGACGGCTTCGCTGTCATCTTCGTCATGCATTACTGCATTGTGGAGATTCGGATCAAATTCCTTTCCTACTGCCTCAATTGGCTGAACACCCAATTCCTCGAATACGGTCATCAGCTGTTTGTACACAGCTTCAATCCCTTTTACAAACGGGGTCTCTTTTTCTTCATCAGATAATCCATCAAATCCTCGCTCCAGATTGTCTACCACCGGAAGGATCTTTTCGATCACCGATTTGGAACCAACTTCAAACATAGAAGCTTTTTCTTTTTCAGACCGGTTACGGAAATTTTCAAACTCTGCCAGATTTCTCATGAGGCGGTCATTCAATTCCTCGATCTTTTCATCTTTTTTATCCTTCTTCGGCTTCTTTTTAGAAGTTTTCTTCTTTTCTTTTTCCTCTGTCTCCGGTGCTTCTTTAGTTTCTTCCGGAGTCTCTACCGTTTCTTCTTTTGTCTCAACGGCTTCTTCCTGAGTCTCATTCTTTATTTCTTCCACTTCACAGCCACCTTTCTATTCTATCTTCTTTTTAAATATGTCATCCAACTGCTGCATGCAGCCCTCCAGGGTACCTACTACTTTCTCATAGTCCATTCTCTTTGGCCCCACGATGCCGATCTTGCCATACACGCCTTCCTTGATCTGGTATGTTGCCGTGACCACCGAACAATCCTTCATGGACTCTACCGGTGATTCCTCGCCGATGTATACCTGAATGGCATGTTCTTTGTCTTCTCCGGTCTCGTCGTTGGCCCAGGCCTCCAGCATCTGTTTTTCCTCAAATGTAGAAAGCAGTTCCGTCACCTTTTCCTTATCCGTAAGTTCCGGATATTTCAAAATATTGGTGGCACCGGAAGTATAAATCTCGGCGTTGTCTTCCTCCGCCATAACCTCGGCAACACAATCTAACACACTGCCTGCCAGATCTCCGTACGCACCTGCCTGCTCTTTGATCTTCTGCATCATGGCCATGTTGATTTCTGTAAAATCCAGGCCGTTCAAAGCTGTGTTAATAAGGAAATTCATCTGAGAGACAATATCCTCTGCCAACGGTTCTTCCAGATTGATAAACTTATTGTTTACATGATTGTTGTCCAACACTACCAACACCAGAAGCTGCCCGTCTACGATCTGGTTTAACTGGATAAACTTGATCTTTTTGTGCTGATACTTCGGTTTGGTCACCATGGTGGTATAGTTGGTATTGTCTGCCAGAAGTTTAGCAACCTGTTTCAGCAAAAGGTCGATCTTGTCGGCCTTTTCTACCAGAAGTCCTTTCATCTCTTCCACTTCGGCATTTTTGTTCTTCAGCATGGTGTCTACATAGAGGCGGTATGCCTTATCAGAAGGAATCCTTCCTGCTGATGTATGGGGCTGCAAAATGTAGCCCATCTCCTCCAGATCCGACATCTCATTCCGAATCGTTGCGGAGCTCAAATTCATATCTGCATACTTGGATACGGTTCTGGAACCTACCGGCTCCCCTGTCTCCATATAGTTCTGGATGATCGCTTCCAAAATCTTTTGCTTACGCTCATTTAATTCCACAGAATCACTTCCTTTGTCACTCCGACTTTTTTGTTATTGTTAGCACTCATCAACTTCGAGTGCTAATCTTTAACTACCATTAAAATACCACCACCAAGTACAGTTGTCAACCAGTTTTTTGAAAAAAATAAAAGTTTTTTTATTCTTCACATTCCCGGCAATTATCCGATATACAACATAGAATTGACTATTTTTACAGGAGGTGTGCGATGCCAATCGTTAGTAACGGGATTCAAAACAGTACGGACAGTCCTTCTTCCTCTGTGGCCTCTTCCCAGCCAAAAGCCTACCGCACAGGCAATACAACGGTAATGCTCAGAGAGGGACAGACCTTAAAGGGTGTTGTCAGTGATGTCCACAGTGATCAGATCACGCTGGTCATGGAAGACGGTACTGCCTTTACCGGCCGTCTCCCGGATGCGGGACAGTATTCCATCGGCCAGAAAGCAGCCTTTAAGATCGTCAGTCTGGATCAGAATACTATTTATATGAAAGCAGTCAGCACTTCCTATTTATTAGATATGGAAGATACCATCGACCAGGCGCTGGAAGAAGCCGGTCTGCCAAAGTCTGCCCGCAACAGTGATGTGGTCCGCAGTCTTTTGATGAACCAGCAGTCCATCAGCCGTGAAAACCTTTTATCTTCCATCCGTCTGTGCGCCACCTATCCGGATGCGGATGTAAACTCAGTCATTACACTGCGCCGCCTGGGCCTGCCTCTTACGCCGGAAAATCTGGCACAGTTTGAGCAATATGAGAACAATGACCATTCTCTGTTAGATCATTTTGCCCAGATCACTGACAGTATCGGAGATCTTATGAATGCCATCGGCACCCAGGTTCCAAGGCTTTCCGGACAAACCGCCGGACAACTTTTGAACCTGGCCCTTTCTTCCTCTCTTACACCGGAGGAACAGGCGTTAAAGGAAGCACAGGCAGCCGCCTCCGAGGCACAGACTGAAGCTGCGGCCCAAGAAGGGGAGGGATCCGATGCCCCAGAAAACGCCGAAAAAGCACCGGCAAATGCGGCAGATGCCGCTCTGTCAGGAGAAACAGAAGTCTCTTCTTCTCCTTTCAGCCGCATGAAACAGATTTTTTCTTCTCTTACGGACGGTGCCTCCGCTGCCAAAGCCGCCCTTTCCGAAACCGGACTGGCAAAGGATTACAAAGTTCCTTTTATCCATGAGCAGGTAGGATTTTCCCTTTCTCCGGAAGAACGGGAAGCCTTTCATTCCCTCCTGTCGGATCTTCCTCTTCCGGAAGAGCTGACCACTTCTCTGCAGGAAGGCACTCTCACCACCCGGGATTTTCTGACGGCTGTCCGCCAGGCCCTTCCCCGGATGAGCAGCGAGCAGGCCGCCGGTCTCCTGTCTTCCCCTGCCTTTCAGCGCCTTGTAAAAGACCAGTTTTTGTCCAACTGGACTCTCTCTCCCGAGAAACTCAAGCAGAAAGGAGCTGTGGAAGAGCTGTATCAGCAGATTTCCAGCCAGGTAGATAAATTGTCCCATTTCAGCCAGGATGTATTTGGCAAAAACCTGTTTGAGAACCTGCAGCAGCAGACCACCCAGACCAACCAGAATCTGAATTTCATGAAACTGTTAAACGACACTTATCAGTATGTGCAGTTACCTGTGAAATTACAACAGCAAAATGCCCATGGTGATCTGTATGTTATGACACGCAAAGAGTCTCTGCGCCGACACCCGGACAGCTTGAAAGCGCTTTTACATCTTGACATGGACCACCTTGGTTCACTGGATATCCATATAATAAGAGAGAACACATCCATCACCACCAAGTTTTTTGTAGACGAAAAAGACACCCTGCAGCTTCTTGAAAAAAATATCAATCTGCTGCAAGATGCCTTAAACGAACAAGGTTTTTCTTTCTCTTCCGAATTTTCCATGAAGGAAAAGGACTTTAACCTTGTGAATGACTTTATGAATGCCGAGGCTCCGGTAGGTACCATTGCCCGGTACAACTTTGATCTGCGGGCGTGATCATGCGCCCCTTTTTTCTTGTCTTTTTTTGTAGAAAAATCCCAGAACTGCCGCAATGACTGCCAGGGCTACCAGGGCAAGTCCCAGCCATTTTACCCAGTCTGCCGCCCGTTTTCCTTTTACTACGGCCACATAACGGATAGAATCGCTGTCTGCTGTCACAGTCCGGTCCTGTGTCGATGACTCCAAATACTTCACCCCCTCCGGTGTATAACAATACACAGAAACCTGTGACGGATCCATACCACTACCTATCGGCAGGTACATTTTGTAACCATCCTTTGGTTCCGATGTATCGGACATGGAATACACCACAATATCCTCATCCGAAGAAACGCCGGATGCCTTTTTGAGTTTCTGATATACTTCATTGGACGGATCCAGTTTTTCCGCCGTTAATGACGGTGGACGGCTGTCGTTCCCGTGATTGGAATAATCTCCTATCAGGTAAATACCGGTAGCGGCGTCCGCAATGGCCAGGGTTCCGGTGCCGGTATTCCTGCTCTGCACAGCATTGCCAAGACTTTCCAGATTACATCCATAACCACTGACCGTAGCCTGCAGTCCATCTACCTGGCTGATGACGCCGGCTGACCGCAGTGCCAGGATCTTTGTAATATTCGGAAATGCAATCTTTACATCCCGCGGCTGCTCTGTGTAGTTAAGATATTCTACATTGGATGCCAGCGGCTCTGCTGCCGCCTTGAACAACTTGTCTTTTAACTTCTGTGCACTGGCGTAAAACCGTCCTGCTTCAAACACCTGACCGTCCGTCACCGTACCTCCTGTCAGAACAATCTTGGAACAATCTTTCATATACTGATGGTATTTTTTCATCAGTTCCTTGTTCTGATAGATCACCTGAAACAAAGGATAATCTGCATAAGTAAATTTCTTCATTGTCTCTTCGCCGAATTCGCCGCCCATATCCTCTTTATACATCTGGTCAATATTCAGATTTGCCGTGGCTTCTGCGGTACTTGGATAATAGCAGCCAAAACTCAGATCATAGTCCCATGGAAGGAGCATGGATTTTCCGTCTTTATCCACATACAGTCCGAAATTCTGCTGGGTTACGAACATGTTATCATTCTGCACCAGGAAACTGTGGGTGGCAAAATACTTAACCACTTCCTCTACGTCCATGACCTGCTCTAACTCTTTGATATATTCGTCACTGTTGACATCGATCTTGTTCCCCTTGCTGTCCTTTCCCTGGCTTAGCAGAGTCAGCTTCTTCTGCCAGGTAAATACCCGGGGCAGTTCATTCTTTACTTTAGTCAGTGTGTCTTCGTTGTTTTCCCACAGGCCACTCTGCTCTGCCAGAACTCCTTTTGCCTGGCTCAGGCCATTTTTGTCTGTGGTAATATCTTTGCCCAGATCATATGTGCCTGCTTTGGTCAGATAGGAATCCATGTTTTCATCGTACTGCATATTGGTGTGGGTTGGCTTTACAAGATAGTCAGACAGAGCCTTCCCTCCCACACTCAGATACCGTTTCAAAATGGATTTCTGCATATTCTCGATCATGGAATACACACCGTAAAACTTACCGTTGATGTACACTTTTGCCAGTCCGTACTGGGGTGCCGGCAGTCCCATTTCATTCAGCAGTTTCAGGGCAAAATACTCCTTGAGCATACTTTTGTCAAAATAGAAATTGTTGAAACTGATTTTGTCGCAGCCATGGAAATTCTGGTCTTCTCCATACTTTTCTTTCGTGATATACTTGCCAAAATTGATGGAAAATGAAAAACGGTCATTGGCTACATTGTCGTTATAAGTGTGGTCCAAAGTATAATTTCCTTTGGTTTTTAATCCTACATAGCCATAAGTCTCATCCCCAATCTTGACAGAATCTGCCATCACAGTAGGTTTTTCGGAACCATTCTGGAACAAATAATCCAAATTGTTTTTATCCACTGTCAGAGATACCGTCTGTATGTCTTCCTTCAGGAAATAGTTCACATACTCAGCGTCTTTTGCCTTTCCCTGATATTGTTTCTGTATCTTGTAATTTTTATCCGGCTGTGTTTTGAGCATTTTTTCCGTAACCTGTCTGGCTTTTACTCCATGGGCACTGGCGGTTGCCGGAGAGATCCCTCCGGCAATGCCTGCTGCCATGGCTGCCAGCACACAAACGGTTACTACTCTGTGAACCCTTCTGTCTTTCATGCTAACAACTCCATTATTTCTTGATTTTTACTGTCTTTTTCTGTCCCTTGTTCTTAAAGAGTTTCTTATACTTTTTCAGTTTGGAAGAAGGCACTTTGATCACCGCTTTCTTCTGAATGCCTTTCAGCGCATTTTTGCCCACTTTGGTAAGTTTTTTGGATTTTACTACCAGGGATTTCAGTTTTTTAGCCTGATAAAACGCCTTCGCACCGATGGTCTTAACGGAGGCACCGATCACCGCTTTCTTCAACTTCTTATTTTTTGCAAAGGCATTGGCCGCAATGGCTGTAATCTGGAAAGACTGCCCTTTGATGGTAACGGTTTTTCCAATGGTAATGCTCTTTTTGTTTTTGGATGTTGGTTTTACAAGGGTTACGGTTCTCTTTGTTCCGTTAGCAGTTACTTTGTATTTCACACCTTTTACTGTATATGTTTTTCCTTTTACTGCCTGGTCTTTCTTTACGGTTGTGTTGGTATTGGTCTTGTTTTCCACCTTGGATGTGGTTGCCAGCACCAGAGTTCCCAGTTCGGAAACTTCTCCGTAATATACATTGTCGTCTTTTTTCGTGCTGACTTTCTCTGTAGAGCCATCCTTTTTATAATTGTACAGCACCAGATTTGTGTTTTTATACTTGGATGCCGTTGGCACATATACAGTGTATTTGTCTATCGGACTTCCCACGGCTGACAGTGAATACATCTCTACCGCGTTACAGCCGGCGTCCAGCTGAACATTTGACTGTATGGTCTTATACTGTTCGCTGTCCTGTGGCAGTTTGGTCGCAGTCAGGGACGCCGCGAATCCTCCAAGGTATGTATTTACTGCAAAAATACCCGTTTTCTCGTCTACAATAGCCATCTTTCCCCTCATGGAAATAAACCGCTCCGGCTGGCCATTTCCTACGGCTGACAGATCGCATCCGGAACCGCATACTGTTGCATTGATACCGTCAACCTGGGATACTACGCCTACCGAACGCATAGCATAAATCTTTTTGATACTTGGCAATGCCTTTTTCATATCTGCCGGCTGGCTGGCATTGATATATCTTCCGCCGGATGTAAGTGGCATGGTTGCTGCCGCCTGCAGTTTATCCTGGATCTTTTCAATACAGGAATTGATGTATCCCGGTTCTATGGTTTCCCCGGTGGAAAGTGTTCCACCCAGTGCTGCAATCTTGGAACAGTCTTTCATATATTTCTTAAACTTATTCATCAGTGACTTATTCTGATAGATCACATAGAACAATGGGTACTGGGAATATCCCTCCTCTTCATTGTATCCAAAATCATTTCGCTCCGGATCATACATCTGGGTAATTTTAAAGTTGGCTGTCGCCGACGCTGTGGTTGGATAGAAGCATCCCATACTCAGATCGTAATCCCATGGAAGCATCATGGATTTGCCGTTTTTATCTACATAGACAGCGAAGTTTTTCTCACCGGTAAACATATCGTCAGTCTGTACCAGGAAACTGTGGGTGGCATAATAACGCACTACCTCATCCACATCAATGACCTGATCCAACAGTTTCACGTATTCGTCGCTGTTAACATCAATTTTCTTGCCGCTAAAGTCCGTTCCGTTATAAAGCTGGTTTAACTTCTTCTGCCATTTCAAAACGGTAGGTATCATTTTGGCTACGTCCTGCAGCGTGTCATTGTCGTATTCCCACAAACCACCAATGGCATTATGCAAAGCCTCACTGGCCTCATAATCACCATTTTCATTCTTTTTCAAATGCTCAGACAAGTCAAAATCACCCTCCGCATTGATAAACTGATCCATGGCTGTGTTATACTCCATGCGGTAATACTCCGGTTTTACCAGATAGTCACTGATCTCGCTTTTGTCCACTTTTTTGTACTGCTCCAGGATGCTGGAATCCATATTCTCCACCATGAAGTACACACCGTAATACTTGTCATTGATATAAATCTTGGCAAGTCCTACCTGTGGTGTGGGGATTCCCATCTTGGACAAAACCTTCCATGCACAGAATTCCTTCAGCATACTCTTGTCAAAATAGAAGTTATTAAAACTTACTTTGCTCAGTCCGTGAAAATTCTGGGTTGCTCCGTACTTTTTCTTTTTGATATACTTACCAAAATTCAAAGTCAGTGAAAACCGGCTATTGCCATACGGCATATTCTCCAATGTATAACTTCCCTTAGTCTTCAATCCTGCATAACCAATGGTCTCATCCCCGATGGTTACCTGATTGGTCATAACCTGCGGCTTATCCGAGGCGTTCTGGAACATATACATAAGGTTATTTTCATCTATGTTGATCTTTACGGTCTGTACATCATCATCCAGGAAATATTTATTATAATCTCCATCTTTCGCATCCCCCTGCATGGACATATCCACCTTGTAGTCCTTGTCCGGTGTCGTATTCAACATATCCTCTGTGATAATCTGGGTTCCAAACTCCGGTGTTTCCGTCTCCGCTGACGCATTTTTTATCTCACCGCCTGCGGAAAGCACACCTCCCAGCATGGAAAAGCTCAGCATCACAGCCAAAATGCTCTTTCCTCTCATTCTTCGCATAAATACCTTCTCCTTTCTGCGAAACCATTATTTATAATTCTAATTCATTCTATCATAAATTCTCTCTTTCGTAAAGGAAAAACGCCTATTTCCGCTATATCTGTCCTCCGTATTTTCCTCCAACGAAAAGATCTGTGTATTGCAAGCACCTTTTGCACTTGCGCCACACAGATCTTCGTGTCAGATTACTGATATGTTAATATTATGACTTTTATTACTGTACTTTTATGTTGTCGATCTGGGTCACACCGGATCCACGGCCGGACAACACATAAAATCCTTTTGGTGTACCATTTCCGGTAAAGGCTACATTGTCCACTGTACCAAGTACTGTGTCTCCGTTGGTTGCCACTACTTTCAAAGTCTTGGCTGTCACATTTACCTCAACCTGCAGATGTACCCAGGTTCCGGATGGTATGGTAAGTTTGTTCTGTGTACCATTGATATACCAGTCTGTCTGTAACTGACCGGTGGTATTCTTCGTGGTATCCAGTTTCAGAATATAAGCATCTGCATCCGCCATTCCACCATTATTATTAGCCTTATCTGTGGTACTGTCGGTGGATGTCAATACCAGCTGTGACTGGGAACGGTTTGCAACATTTCCGGAAGTCAGCGCCACATCCATCTCCACAATATAGGAAGACTGTCCTGCCGTAATGCCAAAGTCTGCGGCCTTGCCTCCACGGTTACCGGAACTGGAGTCCTGAGCAAATTTCAGAAAATGATTGTCATTTTCTGTTCCCAGGGAAATTCCACCTGCCATATTGGCAGAGGCAAACAAAGTAGTAATATCCGTTACGCTTTCATAGTCCTGTGTGTACAGATACTGAATGTCTCCCTTGGTAAGGACTTTTACGGAAAACCCTTTGGTTTCTGTTTCCCCGTTTCCGGTAACGGTAGCTGTCAGGGTAACATCCTTGCTTTCTGCAGCCGGTCTTGTTACCGCACCGGTAGCCGGGTTGATCACGGATGTATCCGATGATGTCCAGGAAATCGCGTAACCGCCATTCAGTGTTTTCGGCAAGGTTATGCTGTCCGATTTCACCACTGTCTCGATCTGGATATCATTCAAGAGTCCCGGTACAGCCACTTTATATGTCTTTGTAGCAGAAGATGTGCCCTTTGTGATGGTGGCAGTCAGTGTGGCACTGCTGTCTTTTAAGTGTCTCTTTACAACTGCCTTAGATCCCTGGACCGCAACGGCGTTGTCTGCTGCTGTTACCTTCCAGGAAACCGTGGAACCATAAGCACCTCCCAGTGGCAGATCAAAATCCGCTGTCGCACTGGATGGAACGGTAATGGCATTGCTGTCTGCTGTCACCGATCCGCTTTCTGTCTTTGGATCTTTCAACGTCTTGGATCCCCAGATACATACATTATTGGCACCTACTGCTGTAAATGTCATGACACGGTTTCTGGCTGCTGATTCATCGTAACCATAGCTGAATACACCCTGGTATTTTACACCTTTGATTGTGAAGTCTACATATGGCTTGCCACTCTTCATAGACCATGTGCCGCCGGCATCCACACCGCCAACTGTACCATTCTCATACAGTGTGATGTAAGTGCTGTTTACTACCGAACCACCTGCTGTAGATGGTTCATGGTAAATGTACTCGTAAGTACCTGCTACTTCTTTTTTATCATATCCGGATGCGGATATCTTCTCTCCGTTGTAGGTATATGGAGCCACACAAAGCCATCCATCCTCACTCATAAACATCTGATGGGTACGAACCTGATGGGTTTCACCACTGTTTGTGAAACGAGTGTGGTATACCAAAAACATTCTTCCGTCATCATCTACCAGTGCAGAGTTATGTCCCTGTGCCAGATATCCTTTAGAATTGCAGGACCACTTGTAGCCTGCCATCAGACGGATACCAATATTACCTGTAACAGAAGTAGTATTTTTAGAGGTTCTCAGTGCATTTCTGCCCTGTTTATCTACATATGGTCCGGTAATATTCTTAGAACGGAATACTCTCATGTTATAGTTTCCAGTGGCTGTCAATCCGCCATAGGACTCGAACATATAGTAGTAACCATCCTTCTGGATGATGTAAGAAGCCTCTCCTGTCGCACGGCCGCCTCCTGCTACACGGATTCCCATGTATGGATCGGAAGTAGTGCCGTCGGTATCATCCGTATCGTATTTGTAAGTATAACTGTAATCTCTCAGACCTGTTTTGGCATCCAGTTTGATGAAGTAAATACCGCCAAACCAGGATCCGTAAGACATCCAGAGATTTCCTTCTGCGTCATATTTTACACAAGGGTCAATGGCGTTGGTCTGATAAGCCGGGTTGTAACTGTTTCCTGTCAGATATCGGGAGGCCAGTGTACTCTCTCCGGTAGCCTTCTCATAATCTGTGTACTTGAAGTTATGTCCTTCTACACCGTCTTTGGTCGTCAGACCTGAATAAATAACCGGTCCCTGCACAGTCCAGTCTCCGTCCAGTTTATCGGCAGTCAGAAGCACGATCACAGAGTTTAGGTCCGGTCCGTTGACAGACATGTACATACACCATTTCTTCATGGCCTTATTGTAGATTACATCCGGTGCCCACTGGTTATCTTTCAACAGGCAGTCGTTTCCGCTGTTATCTTTGTTGGCCACTCCATTTTTGTTGTACTTGGCCCAATTTTCCCAATAAGAGGCAAACACACTTCCTGTCTCAGAAGTATCTTTTGTTACATTGTTGGTTACCTGTGTCCATCCGATCAGGTTGTCTGTTCTTGCAAACGCAAGATGGGAACCAAAGATATAATAATATCCATCATCTCCCTTTACAACCGATGGGTCATGGCTGGAAGTCTGGTATGGTTCCTGAATATCACAAACAAAGTTCTTTGTCTTGCCATTGGCAATGCTGGCAGTGACAGTTACTTTACCGATACCGTTTGCCTTAAAATTATAATTTGAATCAACTGTCGCCAGTTCCGGATTGTCCACGGTAAATTTCACTTTTTCCGTGGCATTTGACGGAGAAACACTTACATTCAAAGGCCATACATTGTCCCCTGTGATCTCCATCGCTGTCGGATAATCATCTAGTGTAAAGTCTGTAGCCGCTACATATGGTGTTGGAGACGGTGTCGCCTTGACGGTATTTGTGTTATTAGCTGGTGCCTTTGTTACCGTAGGCTTCTTGGTCGTGGTAGTCTTGGTGGTCTTTTTCTTATTCTTTACTGTCACCTTGCAGACATACTTTTTCTTGCCGACTTTCGCTGTGATACGGGCGGTTCCGGCCTTTTTAGCTTTTACCTTACCTTTCTTTGAAACAGTGGCTACTTTCTTTTTAGAGGAAGACCATTTGATCTTCTTCTTGTTGTTTTTCAATTTCAGTTTGTAGGTCTTTCCTACCCGCAAAGTCAATTTCGTCTTATTTAATTTGACCTTTGCCTTCTTTTTCGATGCTGCTGCCGCCTCCGGAGCGACAAACAGCATACTGCCGGCCAGGGCAAGAGACAGTGTAACTGCCGCTGCCTTTCTGGCCTTCTGTATGCTCTTTTTCATAGATTATGCCTCCTGTATATGAATCTTAGTATACAGCTATATTGTCTAATAAGAATGTTGACTGGTATCTTCCGGCCAGTACATAAATACCACCCAGAGAACCGGCTCCGTTTACAGTGACATTTCCTTGATAATATACTTTATCATCATCTGAAATAATCACGGATGCTGTTTTTGCAGTCGGGTTCACGGAGATATTAAAGTGTACCCAGGATGCCGGAATCTCTGCTATATCGCCTCCGTTGATGGTCCATGTAGTGCTGTTGGTCGTGTTCAGTTTCAAAATATATCCACTGGCTGCACCATAGTTTACATTCTTGCTTGTGTTAGCAAAATCAGATCCGGTTACTACGAACTCAGATCCCTGATTGTTACCGGCTTTGATGAGCGCATCAAATTCCATACTGTAACTGGAGGTAGTCTGATCCGCAACTCCAAAGTTAGCGATCATACCACGGGAGTTTGTCTTTGTAGCTCCTGTAAAGTCATAGGACATATAGTTTCCGTGAGTTGTATCATTTTTCACTTTTACAAAATCAGCTGCATTGGCAGATACAAACAGTGCACGCATTGCCTTATCATTGGCTATATCTGTGAAGTCCTGCTTGTAAATGTAAGAGTCGATCACACCACTTGTTACTTTAATGTCAAATGTCTTTGTAACAGAACCATATTTCGCAGTCAAAGTGACTATTTCGGATCCGGTGGCCGGTACAGTTACTTTACCATCCTTTGTGATCACATCTGTGTTGGATGAAGTCCATGTAATGGCTGTTCCCTGTGCTGTTGTGGCTGGCAGAACCAGGTTTGTATTTTTCTTGATCAATACCGGAAGTGATACGGCAAAGGCATCTACCGATACAGTGAAGGTCTTGGTGGTTGTCTCACTGCCTTTCTTTACAGTCGCTGTCAGGGTAACTTTTGTTTTTGCATCCGGTTTTGTCACCGTCGCTTTTCCGTTTGTTACTTTGACAACTTTATCATTGCTGGATGTCCATGTCACTTTAGAAGCAAACAATCCCTCTGTTGTCAGATTAAAGTCTTCGTTAGCAGATGTTGGCACCGTAATCTGTGAAGCATCATATTCTACCGCTTCTTTGTCTGTCTTGTGCATCTTGCTGCCCCAGATCGTACGGTTATCAGATCCGATGGCTGTAAATACCATGACACGGTCACGGGCAGATGTCTGCTCGTTCTGCTCCAGAACAACACCTTTGTATGTCTGGTTATTGATCTTGATGGTAATGTAATGTCCATTCAGGGTCCATGTTCCGGTCTGGGCACCTGATACGGTACCATCCTCATTCAGTTCCAGTCTCTGAGATGCTACATAATCATAATTTGGCTTGTCGGTTCTCATATAACTGGTGCGGTGGTAAATAAATTCATAATCACCTACAACCTGTGATTTATCATAACTATTCTTAATGGTTTCACCATTGAACTCAAATGGTGCTGTTACAAGCCAGCCATCTTCATTTTCAAATGTCTGATGGGTACGGATCGTAAAGTCCTCTGTGCTGTTTGCATATTTCTGATGGAAGTGGATAAAGGTTCTTCCGCTCTCATCTTCTACTGCTGAATTACCTCCACAAGATGTATAAGCATTCTTCATGAAGGAGAATTTGTAGTTGTCCATAACACGCAGACCAAGTTCCGATCTTCCTTTTGTACCGGTAGCTGCGTTACCCTGTGGGTCAGAGTACGGTCCCTCAATCTTTTCTGCACGAACCATTCTCATGTTATATCCACCATAAGACTGAAGACCTCCTACGGATGTCCACAGATAGTAATAATATCCGGTGGATGATTTAGAAGATTTAACTTCCTGGATGTAAGGTCCCTCGCCATTGTTATTGGCAATGCGGAGTCCATAATATGGATCTGCTTCACTTAATGTAGTAGCTGTACCTTCACCGCTGTCTGCATAGTTTGCTCCGCGAAGCCCGGTCTTTGGATCCAGTTTCAAAAGGCGGATACCACCTGCTGTTGTAAAGGAACCATATACCATCCAGAGGTTTCCATCGTGGTCATACAGTACTGTCGGGTCGATACAGTCAGGGCTGTTGGTACCCAGTTTGGCATATTTGCTTTCTTTTGCCTGTGCATCTGTAATTCCCAGTGCTTTTGCTACATTTGTCTTGCCAATATCTGTGGATGTACCGGTTGTGATACCGGAGCATACGATCATGCCGGCATATTTATAATCTTTGTCCGGATAATCAGATGTAGCCATGGCGATACAGCATTTTTTACTTCCATCTACGATAGAAATGTACATGCAGTATTTCTTCATTGCCTTGTTATAAATAATGTCCGGTGCCCATGCATTTTCTTTTGCTCCGTTTGGCATTGTATAAGCATATGCCTCTGCAAACTCTTCTTTGTAATCCTTGGAGAACCATGCTTTTCCGTATCCGGTTCCGTCTGCTGTCCATCCTACCAGGTTGTTGGACTTTCCTCCTACCAGGTGAGAACCAAAACTATAGTAGTTGCCGGAAATAGGATCTCTGTAAACAGACGGATCATGGATTCCCAGTTCCGTTGCCTTTGTGATCTTGCACTCAAAAGTCTGTTTCTGTCCATTAGAGATAGAAGCTGTTACTTTTACCTTACCAACTCCGGTAGGGATGAAATTATAATTAGCATCTACCTTGGCAAGATCATCATCACTAAAAGTAAACTTAACTTTCTCTGTGGCATTGGATGGAGATACTTTTACATCCAGACCGTAGATTTCATAGTCGTTATCTCCTACCAGCTCAATCTCCGACGGATAGCCGGAAAGAGTAAAACTCTGCGCTGCTACATATGGTGTTGGAGATGGTGTTGCCTTGGTCGTGGTAGTGTTATTAGCCGGTGCCTTTGTTACCGTAGGCTTCTTGGTCGTGGTAGTCTTGGTGGTCTTTTTCTTATTCTTTACTGTCACCTTGCAGACATACTTTTTCTTGCCGACTTTCGCTGTGATACGGGCGGTTCCGGCCTTTTTAGCTTTTACCTTACCTTTCTTTGAAACAGTGGCTACTTTCTTTTTAGAGGAAGACCATTTGATCTTCTTCTTGTTGTTTTTCAACTTCAGCTTATATGACTTCCCCACCGTCAATGTAAGCTTCTTCTTGTTTAAAGCTACTTTCTTCTTTTTCTTTGCATCTGCCTGATTCGGTGCGATCAACATACCGAGGATCAATGCAAATATCAATGAAAAAGATACAATTTTTCTTTGTTTCAATTTTCATTCCTCCTTATAAACGATGTGTCCTCATTGTAACAAATTGCCAAAATAATTACAAGTAATTTGTAGTTTTATGAGCATTTTTCATATAAAAGGTTTATTTGTTTTTCCCCGTAAAATCAGTTATAATAATGTACGAAAACAGTTTTTGGGGGAATATCATGATTACACTAAATGATTATTTATACAATGGCGACACAGTACTGAAGATCATCCATTCTTATGCAAATGATCTACGCCAGTCTGCCGAAGATGCACACAATGAAATCGATCTACTTCACTGTGAGTTTTTGCAGCAGCTGATCGATCTGCTGGAACATAACGACTTTCTGACCTCACAGTCCCAGCGGATCCGGGAATTCTACAAATATATGGCTGCTGAATATCCTTCTCTGGCCTTTACTTTCAAGGGACGGATCAAATCCCTGATCCGGGCAGAGTCTAAATTCAACGGAAATATCGTGGAATTTATCACCCAGTATTATGAAGAAAAGAAAACTTTTCCTTCACTGGATGAAGTAAAAAAACGCCTGAACTGCTTCCGGGATCTGATTGCTTACCGAATCGTGATCTCTCTGCCAAAGTGCCATCTGGCACCGGGCATGGATCTGGAAACAGAAGAACTGAACTACCTGTATGAAATCGCCGGGAAACTGCCGGATTTTCTGAAAGACCGGGGCTTCTATCCGGAACCGTCCGGCCTTGCACATCCACTTAAAAATTCCCGTCTGACGGACAATGTGTCGGCCTTTTACCGGGATTATGTAACCAATCCCAACCCCTTTGGCTACCGCTCCCTTCATATCACTTTTTATGATACGATCTCCCGTAGTTATGTAGAACTTCAGCTTCGCACCAAGCAGATGGATGACCACGCAGAGATCGGCCCTGCCAACCACCTTGGTTATGAAAAAAGACAGCACAGCCAGCGTTCCCAGACTGATACGGTACCTTCCGGTGAATGCCTGATCTTTGACCAGGCCCGGACCCGGGTGCAGAAACTGGCTCAGATCGATCTGGCAAAACTGGATGTGAATATGTTTGCAGCCCGGGATAATTCCCTGATCAACGACGGCTGTGGCCTGTTCCGAGGCAGACAGATCCTTCCGTTTGAACATCTGTCCCGCTTCCAGAATGATCTGATCGACTGATCTTCCATATTTTGTCAGGATCTACCCTCTTGACAGACAAGAATAAGGATGTTATGATTCCATTATCGAACATTTGTTCTTGTTTGTAAAGGGGGTTTTTTATGATTTTTCAAGAACAGGCTTCTCTCCGGGAAAAACTGGCTATCCTGGCGGACGCCGCCAAGTATGATGTAGCCTGCACTTCCAGCGGTGTAGACCGCCATTCCAGGCCCGGTCAGCTGGGCAACACCGCCGCCTGTGGCATCTGCCACACCTTTGCCTCTGACGGACGGTGTATCTCCCTTTTAAAGATTTTATTTACAAACGAATGTATTCATGACTGCAAATACTGCCTGAACCGGTGCAGCAATGACATTCCCCGGGCCACCTTTACACCGGAGGAGGTCTGCACCCTTACGGTGGAGTTCTACCGGCGCAACTATATTGAAGGACTGTTTCTGAGTTCCGGCATTGTGCAGTCTGCCGACTATACCATGGAGCAGATCTGCCTTACTTTGAAAATGCTCCGGGAAGAGTATCATTTTAACGGCTACATACATTGCAAATCCATCCCCGGTGCTTCCCCAGAGTGGGTAGAAGAGGCCGGCTGGTACGCTGACCGCATGAGTGTGAATCTGGAACTGCCTACCGCTGAGGGACTGCGTCAGCTGGCTCCCGGCAAGACACGGAAGACAATCCTTACCCCTATGCGCCAGATCCAGTCCGGTGTAGCCGAGAGCCGGGACCTCCTTGGCATGAAAGGCGGCAATCAGAGTGCTTACTGGTATACCCAGAAGAGACTGGGCCGCCGGCTGCCTTCTTCTGATCTGACTGCCGCCTTAAAGGGTTCTTCCAAGAAAGAATCCATCTCCGCCCTTTCCCGCTCTGCAGGAGAGACCAGCCTGGCCACCTGGCGCCAGCGTGATATCAGCCGTGGCTTTGTTCCCAGCGGCCAGAGCACCCAGATGATCATCGGTGCCACCGGCGAATCAGACTATGAAATCATGGCCGTGACGGAAGCCCTTTACCAGAACTTTGACTTAAAACGAGTATTTTACTCTGCCTTTATCAATGTGAATCAAGATCCCGCCATGACCCAGGCCAGCCTGACTCCACCTCTGCGGAGGGAACACCGTCTGTACCAGGCTGACTTTCTTCTCCGTTTTTATGGTTTCCAGGCAAAGGAACTTCTCACGGAAAAGCGTCCTTTTTTCAATACCTACCTGGATCCTAAGTGCGACTGGGCACTGGGACATCTGGAGCAGTTTCCGGTAGAGATCACCCGGGCGGACTACCAGACACTGCTGCGAGTTCCAGGCATCGGCACCAAGTCTGCCAGAAGGATCCTTCAGGCCCGCCGCACCGGCTCTATCAGTTTCTCTTCTTTGAAAACCATGGGCGTGGTGTTGAAACGCGCTATCTATTTTATTACCTGCCATGGGAAAAGTGCCTATCCTTTTATGAAAATAGATGAGGACTACATTACGAGAAATCTTCTGGCGGATGAGCCGGATGTGATGAAAGGGTATGGCAGTCATGTTACCTACAAACAATTGACTTTTGAGGACTTTTTAACCAAACAATGAAAGGAGTTTATATGGAATCTGGTACAAAACCTACCCGGTACTATCTTTGTTCCGATACGGATACCGGTATACTAAGCGCCATCTACGATGCCGGCCTTTCCTGTTATGGGCACCGTTTTATCCGTATCCTGCCACTGGCTCCCCATGCCTGTTATGAGCAGACTCTTTTCTCTGAATATGTGACCGTGGAGGAAACGCCAGACAAGGCAGATTCGGTACTCCGCTCGATCCAAGAGCAGCTTTCGCCACAGATTTATCAGTATGTTATGTGTACTCTGGCCTCCACCTTCCCGGATCGTGGTGATGTCCTATATCAGTTCATCACTTACGCCTTCCACATGGGTGACCGAATCTGTCATGCTTTACAGGTTCCCTTTGTAAAGAGAATCTTTGAAATCCAGCGCAGAGTGCAGAATGAGGCTCACTACCTGCGGGAGTTTATCCGTTTTCGGCAGATCCGGCAGGAGCCACCCGTTCTTGCCGCCAATATTGAACCGGACCACCATATCCTGCCTATGATCACGGAACACTTTGCGGACCGCTATCATATGGAATGGTTTGTGATTCTGGATATCACTCACCAGGAAGCAGCCTTCCATGCCCCGGACAAGGACTGGTATCTGCAGCAGTTATCCCCGGAGGATACCGAAAAACTTGCCCGAATGGAGGAAAACGGATCGGACTATGCAGATCTGTGGAAGACTTTCTTTGAACATATAGGTATAAAAGAAAGGAAGAATCCTGCTTTACAACGCAGTCTTCTTCCTCTTCATTACCGGAAACATCTAACGGAATTTCAGGATTAATTTCTATCAGCAGATCAGCGGCTGATAGTCATCGTCTATCCCCTGTTTTGCCAGGATCAGAATTGCTTTCCGTTTGGAATATGTTGTTTGTTTTCCTGTCTTTATGTCATACACAAAGTATTGGTTAAAGCCATCTCCAGCCATAAATTCTCCGATCCAGACGCCCTCGGATGTAAATGTCAGCATACTTCCTGTGTGGTTGACCCAGTTCTGTATCATATCATAGTCCGAGTCCTTGTATACGCCACACGGTTTTGCCAAAAACTGAGATACCCCTTTCTCGTACCGTATCTTTTTGCCATCCTTTTTATTGACGCTGATAATCATATTTTTCTGGTCATAATTGCAGGTACCTTCCTCATCATTTTGAGCCTTGTAATTATACTTGACGCGGATTTCCATGTACATTTTCTTTTTATAGAACCACATTCCCATAACATCCCAGGTTTTTATGTTGTTGACACCTGCGTTGGCTGTTATGCATGCGTTCAGACTTTTTCCCGTCCCTGCGGAACTGCTGTCCTGATTTTTAACAATCTTTTTGGCTTTTCCGGTTTTGGTATTGTACCGGACCAGACTGTCATTAGTGGAAAGATACACATTTTTGCCATTTACTCCTATGATCGGATTGCTTTTACCATAATCCTGTCCCGAACGAAGACGCCACGGCGTGTTGACACTGGAGGCAATTTTTTTCTTTTTGCCGGTCTTCAGGTTTAACTGATACAGGCCATCGTTGGTTCCTCTGAAAATATTTCTCACAGTGTAATAGACACAGTTACCTGCCTTGGCCGTCCGTCCAGAAGCAGTTTTTGCCATCAGAATCCGCTTTTCATTATCCTTGACCTTAACCAGTTTCTTTTTCTTTTTGGTCCTTTTATCGTAAACCATAATGGTTCTGTCGCACTGGTAGATGATCTTGTTGTCATCTGCCTTCACAAACTCCTGCCACTTAGGTACTTTAAAAAGGCGTCTCTGTCTTTTGACATTGAGTTTCTCTGTTTTTTTCTTCACCGGCACCTGCCAGATATACCCCGTATCCGAAAAGCCGGCATTGGTATCACAATAGTACAGATAACTCTCGGTCTTATACACAGCCCCCATACCACCTGCTCTGTTGGAGAAAGATGGGATAAATGTATACGCATCCTGGATCCTGCCCTTTTTATCGTAGGTAGAAATCCCGTCCTCATAGTCGGTCACATAAACATACTTCTTCCCTTCATAAGGATGAATGGATGTCGTATTCTTTGCCGCTGCCGGCGTGACCACCGATGTGGCCGATACTGCCAGCAGTGTTACAAATCCTCCCAGTCTTTTTATACTTTTTCCTATCTTGCTGTGCATAACAAACTCTTCCTTTCCCTTTTTTTATCAGCAGATCAGCGGTGTCGCATCGTCCTGGATCCCTCGCTTGATCAGTTCCAGCTTTGCTTTCTTTTTGGAATAAACCCCATGCTTTTTCGTCTTCATGTTATAGGTAAAATAACTGCGGCTGCCTTTCTCGTTCACAAACTCAGCCAGCCACACACCCTTGGACGTAACGCTCATCATACTGCCGGTGTGGTTGGTCCAGTTATTAATGCCATCATAATCTGAATCTTTGTTTTCTCCATCATGGCTGGCAAGGAATTTGGACAGATCCGCTTCATAAACCAGATTGCTGCCGTCCTTTTTGTTCATACTGAGCATGATATTTTTTACTTCGTATTTATTTCCATACTCCTGATATGAATCTGAAGACGGTGTTGAAAAATTGTATTTAATCCGGACTTCCAAGTACAGTTTTTTGCCACAACAGCGAATTCCCAGAATGTCCCACTCTTTTATATTGTCCAGACCTGCATTGGCCGTGACGCAGTTATCGATGCTCATAGAAGAATCCAGCGGACTGCTGTTTTTATTTTTCATGAGCGTGGTTGTTTTTTTCGTCTTTGTATTATATTTTATCAGTTTGCTGGTCGTCTGTATATACAGATCACTGCCCGATACGCCAAGGATCGGATTTCCCTCACTGTACTCATGTCCATAGCGAAGTCTCCACGGCATAGCAACACTTGTGGTAACCTGTCGTTCATTGCCGGTTTTAAGATTCAACTCAAACAGCCCCACACTGCCATCGGCACTGAAACCGTAACTCACTACGGTATAATACACACAGTTGCCCACTTTGACCGTCCGGCCGGATGAATCCTTAGCCATATATATTATGTTATCCCGGTTGGCAAGCCCTGTCAAATCTTTCTTTTTCTTTGTTTTTTTATTGTAAGAATAAAGGCCGCCCTGCCTGTTAAATACGATCTTTGTATCGGTGGCATATACGAAACTGTCCCAGTCTTTTACATGAAAAAGTTTCTTTTTCTTTTTGACATTCAGTTTCTCCGTCTTTTTGTTGATTGGGATTTGCCAGACATTTCCATCCTGGGAATATCCTTCGTTGGTGTCGCAAAAATACAGATAACTTTTGGTCTTGTATACGGCACCCATGGAATATTCTTTATCTATGCCTTTTACCACCGTATAGTTTTTGACCAGTTTGCCTTTCTTATTGTAGGCATAAATCCCGTTATTGTAGTTGGTGGCAAATACATATTTCTTGCCTTCATAAGGGCTCACATAGTTTTTGCTCTTGGTAGCTGCCTGTGCCCCCGGCGCCCCCAGAGACGTCACTGTCATAGCAAGCACCAGCATGCCTCCCGCCGCTTTTTTTGCTATTTTTCTAAATGTTTTTCTCATACTTCATCATCCTCTCTTTTTCATTTTCGTACCGGCCTTTATCTGCCTTTAGTAATAGAGACGATGGAAACGGGGAAAACCTTGCAAAAAAATACCCATCTCAGTTTTTTTATTTTTTTCTGAAACGGGTATTTTAAAGGCTATTAAAAATGCATAAAACTCTACGGTCATTTTAGCATTTGTAGGGTAAAAGTTGGATATAACGGCGTAACTAACGGTGCTATAGGCGTACTTTACTGGTATATTGTGCTATATTCCCTCATTTGAGCATAAAAAAAGAACCATATTCTGTGTTGAATATAGTTCCTTATATCGTTCCCCTTATATAAATAACATGCCTTCACACCAGCATGGAATAATACTCCCACGGCCAAACCACACTGTCAAAGCAGTTCTCCATATATTCCCAGATGTCCTCATCTGCATACCCCATCATGCGGAATATCACGCATACGCTTTCCTGCATTTTTTCGTATGTGATCTCTCCCTGAAGCTGCTGCAAAAACAATACCTGCCACAACACAGCGTATTCCATTGCCATCCATTCCAGCTTGACGATCATATCCAATACTTGCTCTGTCCCGGTTGTCACAAGAGTAGAAGATATTTCTTCTGCAAAAAGGATCCGAAGATGCTTCTGCCATGTTTCCATCTCCTGCCGGAACACACTCCACCGTTCTGTTTTCCCACAGTCAAGCCCCTCTGCTTCTTTTGCAAGGGGTTTAAGGAATTTACCGTAAATATTTTGTCTGCGGTATACGGCCGAAATGTCCAGAAAAAGTAGATTATACTCTTCCAACCGCTCCTCTGTCATATCCTGATTTGCCCCAATGGCCTTTTGAATTTTTTCAATGTCTGTCTCTCTTTGATAGCGTGAAAACTCTTCTTCCAGCACACCTTTCTGCTCCAGTTCATCCAGATCCAGTGCAATCAGAAAACAGATTTCCAACGCTGTATTTAACGCCAGTTCCTGCGTATTCACGATCTCCAGGAACCAGTCTCTGATTTCAAAAAGCACCGGATTTATCTCACAGATTTCATCCGCAATCCCTTGGATTTTTTCTTCTCTCTCCTGCAGCCGGAACTGATCTTGTCCCCACATCAGATCCACCACCGCCGGACAACCGGGCGTCAGTCCCCGCTCTATTCGTCCTGTGTAGTGCTGCTCTTCTCTTGGGAATGTGTGGCAGGTGTGAGAGATGGCTCCCTCTCCGTCTTTCAATACGATCTCACACAATTTCTGCTCGTTGAGAAAAGGACACATCCCATCTTGTTTCAGTTCAATAATGTGCCCTTCTTCCACTTCTTTTACTTGTTTTTTTCGTTCGTCATCCCACTGATCAAGTGTCTCGTCATCCACCGCGATGCGCCACTGCATGCAGCAGGTCATGGGACACTGGGATGAGATGCATTGAAATTTGTCATAATAATCCGGCTGGTATTGTTTCATAAGCTGTGTTCCTTTTTTATTCTGTGCAAAAGTTTTTCAAACATTTCAATTTCTTCGTCCGAATAACTTTCTCTATCTGTCCATTTATAATCTGGCAATCCGCACCCTTGCGGAATCAAATCCCGCTCCCTTTTAATTCTAAAAGCAATACTTTGTATTAGCCGTTTACCCTCTTTCTACAAACTCTCCGAATGTTCTGAACTCCATTCACTAACATAAAATGCTTTCTCCCGTCTTATTTTTCAACAATAGAATTTTATCTCACCAAAAAAAGTCTGTTCATTCTCATTTGCCCAAAAGTAAACCCAATGCCAATGCGAACCTATCTTAAAAACCTAAGGCATTGTCAATAATTATCCCAACAGTACGATTTGATACTAGAACTGTTGCTAACCAACAAATCCCATCGTTACCCTTTCAGATTTTGCATAATCGTGTGATGGAATATCTTCCTCTTCAATTGTAGGACTATGACGGCGTCGAGGACGATCCTCCACAGAGGAAAAACATCTGACCAAAGTACGCAATTTATCTTTCTTATCTACTCACCCGATGGCACTAATGGCATCACCGTTGTAGATAATGTCCACATCACGGTTCACTCGTCACTGTTATCGTTTTTTCCATTTCGCGTAGAATATTTTTTTTCCGGTGGAACCTTTTTTGATCCTTTTTACAGCATGTTTGCATTTTTTATCACGGTACCAGCCAACGAATTTATACCCTTTTCTTTTGGCTGCTTTTAATTTAATTGTTTTACTTGTCACCGTGTATTTCTTAGGGTTTTTCTTATTATTCTTTCCTTTATTCAGCTTGTATGTAATCTTATATGTAATCTTTTTCCATTTTGCATACAATGTTACATTTCCTGTGGAGCCCTTTTGAATCGTATTCACTGGCTGATTAAAAGTTTTGTCACGGTACCAGCCAACGAATTTATACCCTTTTCGGGTTGCCGATTTCAAAACAATCGTATTGGTAGCTGTCGTGTACGACGAAGGATTCTTTTTGTTGTTTACCCCTTTGTTTAACACATATGTTATAGTATATGCGTTCTTATTCAATCCTTTGTTATGGGTTACACTGTTATTGCTATCCGCTTTGGCTTTCTCCTCTGCCTGTACCGCTACAATTATGTCATCTGCCCGGCATTGATCTGTCTGCTGCATCGAAATCCGGATATTGACCGTACCCTTTTTATGCGCTGTCATATTGCCTTTCTCGTCTACGCTGATGATGCTCGAATCCGAGCTGATATAAATCAATTTACCTGGCGCAGCTCCATTGGTATCCGTTACTTTGGCATTTAACAGCACCGAACCTCCTTGTACAATCACAGGAGATTTTGGCGCCGGACAACTAATCTTAACAAGCCGTTTTCTAACATCAAGGTTAATTGAAAAATCTTTTGATAAATATTGATCATTGCCTTCCACATGTCCGCAAACACAGTCCGTTCCCTCTTTTCCTGTCAATTGTATCTTGCCATCGGATGTAACGGTAGCAATGCCATTATCCTGTATTTTATATGTGATTTTGGCGTCTTTGTTTCCTGTCTGAATCGTGACGCCAAGATCAAACGGTGTAAGTTCTGTACAATCCTTGACAATATTCTCAGAATAAGAGAGTACCGTCTGCTTCTTTTCATTTTTATCCTGATCCAGGAACTTAAAATATAATGTCATATCCGAAGTAACATTGGATAATTCTGTAATCTCCTGTGTGCAAGCTTCATCCGTAAACCAACCGCCAAAATAAGCTTCCGGCGTGTATAAATCCTGTAATTGATACGTTTCTCCCGCTTTCACCGTAGTTGGATTAAATTCATATCCAAAATATCCCTCTGCATTAACATAGGTAATATGATATTCACCATCCGTTCTGTTGACAGGCAGCACCGTAACATTTTTGTCCAAAGAAATCCGGTTCGAAGATGCCACATCTTTTCCTGTCACTTTATCGCCATTTATCCTACTCTCCATAAAGGCCAATGTTCCACCATTCATTTCGAATGGGCATTCTACATCCGATGTAAATTCACCTGATTTTATCTTAATATCGCAGTTTTTTCCATATAGTGCATCTCGTTGCTTACCAGTAATTTTCCCTCCGGCAATGGCAATATCGCTATTACTAGCCCATATCGTACACCATTCATCGCTGACAATCTCCGTCTGTGCATTGCCAACAACAAGCGAAGAATCGTACATCAGTATACCTTCCGCATTCAGCCCTTCCAATTTGCAAGGTCCGGATATATAGGCCCTTGCCGAGCTCAAATACATCGCTGAATATCCACTGTAGGATCCCCCGTAAAGATAAATGTACCCATATACCGGCTCCAGCTGTCCATCATAGTCGGAGGCTACTCCTGTAACCGCCGCAGAATAATACTTAGGATCCATATCTGTCGCTTTGTATACTCCATCATAAATACAAAGACGGTTGTCCGATGTCGTTGAACCATTCTCAACAGCAGATCGTTTTGCCGTGATTGTAGCATACTGAATATCCAGATTTCCACCACGGAATATAATTCCAATACCATCGGTGCTTGTAATATAAGCATTTTCGATATCTACATCACTTTTTTGCGTTTTCTCACCATCACTATAATTACTGATCTGCAATGTATTACAACATCCGTCCGAATAACTATCAATAAAAGAAGGAACTCCCGGTGTTTTCCCCTCTTCTCCCTTGGCTGGCGAGTCACTCTTTTTAATCTTCAATGTGGAGCCGGACACAAATACCATACTGGGTGTACCACCAGATGTCCTAATACCGCCTGAATTAACAAAGGTCACATGTGCATCATCACTCAGGCTAATACCGTTGTTATTTACTAAATCCACATAATATCCGTTAAAATCCATTATGACGCTCATCTCATCCAGCGGAATCCAATCCTTTGACAAACTACTGAAATCATCTGCTCCATCAATGCTGATATTATCCGATACCGTTACATTGTTCAATAATTTGATTGTTAGCTCTTTCTTTGTCTTATCTTCTGTGCATACATAATTGCCCGTTCCAAAATTTTTCAGCATTTGGTTAATGCAATAATATGTGTTTCCGTACTCTGCTGCCTTCACCTTTGCTGGCTGCACATAAAACAGACACGCAAATAGAATGGCTGTTGTCCATATTCCTACTCGCAGGCCATGACTTTTTGTTTTTTTCAATATTGCTTCCTCCTCATTGTAGATTATAAACACATTTTCTATGTAAATTTCCATTTTAGAATATCTGTTAACAATCCTATTTTCAACACTTTTTATAAAAAACCCCCCATCCCCGACTAAATATAGTCCGGAATGGGGAGTAATTATTGTAATATCTTCACCTTGTCACAAAGACGCGCCAGAATTACTTCTGCGCAATTGCTGCCTGAGCTGCTGCCAGACGAGCGATTGGTACACGGAATGGTGAACAAGATACATAGTCAAGTCCAATCTTGTTGCAGAATTCTACAGAAGATGGGTCTCCACCATGCTCACCACAGATACCGCAGTGAAGTTTGCTGTTTTCAGGTTTTCCAAGTTTCAGAGCTGTCTCCATCAACTTACCAACACCTTCCTGATCCAGTTTTGCAAATGGATCGTTCTCGAAGATCTTAGCGTCATAGTAAGCATCCAGGAATTTACCAGCGTCATCACGGGAGAATCCGAATGTCATCTGTGTCAAGTCGTTTGTACCGAAGCAGAAGAAGTCAGCCTCTTTTGCGATCTCGTCTGCAGTAAGAGCTGCACGAGGAATCTCGATCATAGTACCTACTTCATACTCAAGTTTAGCACCAGCTGCTGCGATTTCAGCATCTGCTGTCTCAACTACGAACTTCTTAACATATTTAAGCTCTTTTACATCGCCAACCAATGGGATCATGATCTCTGGTTTTACATTCCAGTCTGGATGAGCTTTCTGTACTTCGATTGCTGCACGGATAACAGCCTTAGTCTGCATCTTAGCAATTTCCGGATAAGTTACAGCAAGACGGCATCCACGATGTCCCATCATTGGGTTGAACTCGTGAAGAGAAGCAATGATTGCTTTAATGTCTTCTACGGATTTGCCCTGAGCCTCTGCCAATTTCTTGATGTCAGCTTCTTCAGTTGGAACGAACTCATGAAGAGGTGGATCCAAGAAACGGATTGTAACCGGATTTCCTTCAAGAGCCTCATATAATGCTTTGAAGTCTCCCTGCTGATATGGAAGGATCTTCTCAAGAGCAGCTTCACGCTCTTCTGCTGTATCGGAGCAGATCATCTCACGGAAAGCAGCGATTCTGTCTTCCTCAAAGAACATATGCTCTGTACGGCAAAGTCCGATACCTTCTGCACCAAGCTCACGAGCTTTCTTAGCATCTGCAGGTGTATCTGCATTTGTACGAACTTTCATAGTACGGAACTTGTCAGCCCATCCCATGATGCGTCCGAACTCACCAGCGATTGTAGCGTCTACAGTCTTGATGATACCATCATAGATGTTACCGGTAGAACCATCGATAGAGATGAAATCTCCTTCATGGTACTCTTTACCAGCCAATGTAAATTTCTTGTTTGCTTCGTCCATGTTGATGTCACCACAACCGGATACACAGCATGTACCCATTCCACGAGCAACTACGGCTGCGTGAGATGTCATACCACCACGAACTGTCAGGATACCCTGGGATGCTTTCATACCAGTGATATCTTCTGGAGAAGTCTCAAGACGAACCAGAACGACTTTCTCTCCGCGCTCATTCCACTCTACAGCGTCTTCTGCTGTAAATACGATCTTACCGCAAGCAGCTCCTGGAGAAGCTCCCAAAGCCTTAGCTACTGGTGTAGCAGCTTTCAATGCAGCAGCATCGAACTGTGGATGAAGAAGAGTATCCAGGTTACGAGGATCGATCATAGCAACAGCTTCTTCTTCTGTTCTCATGCCCTCATCTACAAGGTCACAAGCGATTTTCAAAGCAGCCTGAGCGGTTCTCTTACCGTTACGAGTCTGAAGCATATAGAGTTTTTTGTTCTCAACTGTGAACTCCATATCCTGCATATCTCTGTAGTGGTTCTCAAGAGTCTGGCACACTTCTTTGAACTGTGCAAATGCTTCTGGGAATTCCTGCTCCATCTGTGCGATAGGCATTGGTGTACGAACGCCGGCAACAACGTCTTCACCCTGTGCATTCTTAAGGAATTCTCCCATCAGTTTCTTCTCTCCTGTAGCAGGGTCACGAGTAAATGCAACACCTGTACCACAGTCATCACCCATGTTACCAAATGCCATAGACTGTACGTTTACAGCAGTTCCCCAAGAATAAGGGATGTCGTTGTCACGACGGTATACATTGGCACGAGGGTTGTCCCAAGAACGGAATACGGCTTTGATAGCACCCATCAACTGCTCTTTTGGATCATCTGGGAAATCTTCACCAATCTTAGCTTTGTATTCAGCCTTGAACTGTGCAGCCAGCTCTTTCAGGTCGTCTGCAGTAAGCTCAACATCCTGCTGAACACCACGGTCAGCTTTCATTTTGTCGATGAGCTCTTCGAAGTATTTCTTTCCTACTTCCATAACTACGTCAGAATACATCTGGATGAAACGACGGTAGCAGTCCCATGCCCAACGGGCATTTCCGGATTTCTCTGCGATTACATTTACTACTGTCTCATTTAAACCAAGGTTCAAAATTGTATCCATCATACCAGGCATGGATGCACGAGCACCAGAACGAACGGATACAAGAAGAGGATTTTCTTTATCTCCAAATTTCTTACCTGTGATTTCTTCCATTTTTACGATGTACTCATTGATCTGTCCCTGAATTTCATCATTGATTTCTCTGCCATCTTCATAGTACTGAGTACAAGCCTCTGTTGTAATGGTGAATCCCTGAGGTACTGGAAGTCCCAAGCTTGTCATTTCTGCAAGGTTAGCACCTTTACCACCAAGGAGTTCTCTCATGTTAGCGTTACCTTCGCTAAACAAATAGACCCATTTAGTCATTTTAACAATTCCTCCTATATAAATTTGTAGAACCTCCCACAGCCTGCCTGTCCGCCCATCTTGTAAAAGCGCACAACAAAAAACGCAAGCATGTAGGTTTGCTGAACTTATTGTAACATAAAACACACGGATATAAAAGTGTTTTTTTTATGAAAATAAACCTTTTTTATGCATTGACAATCCGAAAGCAGGAACTTTATAATGGTACGTGGATAAAAGAATTAAACCATACATACGGAGGCTGATTATGATACGAATTATTACTGACAGTCTGTGCGATTTTACCATGGACTACGCAAAAGAAAACAACTTTGATATTATGCCCCTTACCGTTCGTTTCGGTGAGACAGATTACAAATGTGGTGTGGATCTGACCAACGAGGCATTTTATGATCTGCTGGAAAACAGCGAAGATGCTCCTTCCACCGCCGCTGTAAATCCTTACGAATTTGAGGAGACTTTCCAGAAATACCTGGATGCCGGAGACGAGATCGTAGCCATTATTTTTTCCAAAAACATGAGTGCTACTTTCCAGTCTGCCAAGATTGCCGCTGACAACATCGAATCTCCTTCCCTGCATCTGATCGACTGTGAAAACGGTGCTATGGGACAAGCTCTTTTGATCCATGCCGCTGTTACTATGCGGGATCAGGGCGCTTCTGCCAGTGAGATTGCTGAGAAGATCACGGCCCTTCTGCCAAGAACAGCTACTTATTTCATCGTAGACAACATGGATTATCTCCAGCGGGGCGGCCGTATCTCTAAAAGTGCGGATCCGGTCGGAAACCAGATGAAGATCCATCCGGTACTGCGCCTTCTGCCAGATGGTGTAAAACCAGTGGACAAAGTAAAGGGAAGAAAGTCCTGTAATGCATGGCTGGTAAACAAACTTACCGATGTGAAGCCGGATCCTGCTTACACCGTAGTGATCGGTCATTCCAATGCACCGGAGCGTGCCGAGGCTCTCAAAGGTCAGCTTCAGGAAGCCGGTGTAAAAAACGACATCCTCATTACCTGCATCGGACCGGTTGTAGGAACCCATATCGGACCAAACTGTCTGGGCATCGGTTATGTAGAAGCCTGAGGTGTATTGTTACCGGCAGTATGATCTGCCCTGTAAATTACATAAAAACAAAAAGAACCTCTCCGGGAGACTTTGGTGCACGGCACCATCCAGCCTCCGGGGAAGTTCTTTTTTTTCCTTTTATTTCTACTGCTGCCAGTTCTCCGGTAGTACCATAGTACCACCAAATTTTGTATGACGGTAGCGGTCTTTGCTCCGGTCATACTTCTGCACAGTGAGAATCTGTCTTGGGTTTGAAGTTTTCAAAGATTTATATACCTTTTTCAGGCTAATCCACTGTCTATTGTGGTCCGGATCCCCGGAATCTCCCAAAAACACCCTGTCTTTGTCCTTATCATAGAGGAATAAAGTCACATAGTGTCCCGGGGTGTTGCTCCAGTATACCGTACTTTCGCTGCTGCTGACCACTACAATAGCCGCCATGGAACTCTCGATCTGTCTGCGAAATGCCTCATAGTCCGCCGGTTTTGTTCCTGTCTGGCAGGAAAATCCGGTGCTCTCCAAAGTCTTTTTCATAAAGCCCCAGTCGATGGCTCCTCCGCCACCGTATCCGGAAACTTTCTTTGCATACTGATACATATCCACCGGCGACGCCTTGTAACCGCCGCTAAGAGATGTATAGACATTGGCCATGCAGCACAATCCGCAGCCAAATCCGCCAAAAGATCCACCATCATACAGATCTTTGCCCCATTTGCCGGACCACTCCCGTCTTTCCTTCCAGGATTTAGGCCCCTGCAAAAAGGTAGCGATCTTCTCGGTAGGATCCACTGTCGGTACCGGTGTGGCAGGTGTGGCTGTTGCCGTTACCGCAGTCTGGCTGGCCGTCACCGCCGGCGGTGTGACTACATCACCGGCGGCAGGCTTTGCGTCCAGCGGGAAATAGTGATTTAAAAACGCCGCCAAAAAAAGCATGGCCGCACTGAGTACCACAATAAGGATCATCTGTTTTTTGGTATAATTTCTTTTCTTCATAGGCCCCTGATCTAGAATGTAAATTTATCTGCAAAATACTCTTTCAATTCTGAAATTTTGATACGCTCCTGCTCCATGGTATCACGGTCACGGACTGTTACCATGCCATCTTCCTCGGAATCGAAATCGTATGTAACACAGAAAGGTGTTCCGATCTCGTCCTGACGGCGGTAACGCTTACCGATGTTGCCACGGTCATCATATTCACAATTATAATATTTGCTCAGTTCTGCAAATACTTTTTCTGCATTGTCATTTAACTTTTTGGAAAGTGGCAGCACACCGATTTTTACCGGTGCCAGTGCCGGATGGAAGTGCATCACCGTACGCACATCTCCCTCACCGATCTCTTCTTCATCATAAGCACTGCACAAAAATGCCAGTGTCACTCGGTCAGCACCCAGAGACGGCTCGATTACATATGGGATGTATTTTTCTTTCTTTTCATCATCAAAATACTCCATGGACTCACCGGATGTATTCTGGTGCTGTGTCAGGTCGTAATCTGTACGGTCTGCGATACCCCACAGTTCGCCCCATCCGAATGGGAACAAGAACTCAAGGTCTGTGGTTCCTTTGCTGTAGAAGCAAAGTTCCTCTGCAGAGTGGTCTCTGGCACGAAGTTCATCGTCTTTGATACCAAGATTTTTCAGCCAGTCGATACAGAACTGTCTCCAGTATGAGAACCACTCCATATCAGTACCAGGCTCACAGAAAAATTCCAGTTCCATCTGTTCAAACTCACGGGTACGGAATGTAAAGTTTCCTGGTGTGATCTCGTTTCGGAAGGATTTACCGATCTGTCCAATTCCAAATGGAATCTTTTTACGGGATGTTCTCTGTACATTCTTGAAATTGACAAAGATACCCTGTGCTGTCTCCGGACGAAGGTATACTGTATTTTTGGCATCCTCTGTAACACCCTGGAATGTCTTGAACATCAGGTTGAACTGACGGATCTCTGTAAAGTTGTGTTTACCACAGCTTGGACAGCAGATGTTATGGTCGTTGATAAAGCCTTCCATCTTGGCATTGTCCCATCCGTCTACGGAACCATCCAGTTCGATGTCATTGTCCTTGGCAAAATCCTCGATCAACTGGTCTGCGCGAAATCTTTCATGACACTCTTTACAGTCCATCAAAGGATCGGAAAAACCGCCCAAATGTCCGGACGCTACCCATGTCTGTGGGTTCATCAGGATCGCACAGTCTACACCCACATTGTACTTATTCTCCTGAATAAACTTCTGCCACCATGCTTTCTTTACATTGTTCTTCAGCTCTACGCCCAGATTTCCGTAATCCCATGTGTTGGCAAGTCCGCCATAAATCTCTGATCCCGGATAAATAAATCCACGGCTTTTCGCCAGTGCCACAATCTTGTCCATTGTCTTTTCCATTTGAAATTCCTCCAAAAAATTCTTTCATCGCAAATCATCCCTGACTTCCCGGAATGCTGCGCCTGCATTTATGTTCCATTGTACTATTATAAAAAGTTTTTTTCAAGTTAAAAATCCAGCATCCCCAGGGATTTGAACTTCCGGTCCGTGTTTGCTTCCAGATAACGGCCTACCACCCGGGACAATTCCTTCTGAACCTTCTCCCCCACAGTAAAACTGTAAAGGGTTTCCAGCCTGGAAGATAAGATCCGCTGCAGCGTATACAGGGTAGTGCCGGAAATCAGCATATCACCCCTTCCGCCTCCACACCGGCTGCACCGCACGCCGGCATCTTTCACGGAAAAAAACACCAGATCCTCTTCCCCGCCACAGTCCACACACTGATAAATTCTGGGTGCCACACCTTCTATGTAAAGCATGCGGAATTCATAGATCCGGCGGACCAGTTCGTGGGGGATCTCTTTTCTGGTCAGAGCGTGCAGCGACACATACAAAAGATTCAGTTCTTCCTTGGCATTCATTCCCTCTCTGGTAAAATAATCCGCCACTTCGCAAAAATACAATCCCATGTACAGCGCATCAAGATCCTGCCTGAGTTTTGGGAAAAACTGCTTTACTTCCACCTGTTCAATGCTGTAGGAGTCTCTTCCCTTATATACATAAAATTCACCGAATGTAAAAGGTTCCGTAGACGCCGAAAGGGGGCTTTTCGGTCGTCTTGCCCCTCTGGCAAATGCCGAAATACGCCCCCATTCTTTTGTCAGAAGGACAACCCTTTTATCGTATTCCCCGATGGTAGTGGCCGACAGTACCATGCCCATTACCTGCTGTTTCAACGATTTTTTCCTCCTTGCTGCCACAGTCGCCGTACCGGTAACTCTCCCGGTCTGCCACATAAGCCAGATAATCACTGACCCGCCCTGTGGATGTAAACCGGTTCCATGCTTTGTCTCTTTCTTCTTCCATGACTTCCTCCGTTTTGTGCCTTTGCTTCTACAAAACTTAGAATACCCGGAAGGATTTTTCTCTATGCTGTCAGATATTGGAAACCGCTAGTCGTTCTCCTTAAATCCAAAGTTTTTCAATAAAAAGTCACTGTCACGCCAGTCTTTCTTCACCTTGACCCACAATTTGAGATTGACTTTTGCCTCCAGAAAGTCTTCGATTTCCTTTCTGGCTGCGGTGCCGATGCGCTTCAACATGGCACCCTGTTTACCGATGATAATGCCCTTGTGGGAGTCTCTCTCGCAGACAATGGTAGCATCAATATCGTAAAAAAGATTTTTCCCCGGACGCTCCTTCATGCTGTCGATGGATACAGCAATCCCGTGAGGAATCTCATCCTGCAAAAGACGCAGTGCCTTCTCCCGGATCAGTTCCGCTACGATCTGGCGCACCGGCTGATCAGTGATGGTGTCCTCATCATAAAACTGAGGGCCTTCCTCCAGATAAGAAAACATAGTCTCAATTAGATCATCCACATTTTCCCCGTTCTGGGCAGAAACCGGTACCATCTCCGCAAAATCCAGAATGTCTTTGTAGGCATTCATGCACTCCAACAGTTCATCTTTTCTCACTTTGTCGATCTTATTCATAACCAGGATCACCGGTGCCGAAGATTTTTTCAGTTCCTGGGCAATGTGTCTCTCTCCCTGGCCGATATAAGTGGTCGCTTCCACCAGCCACAGCACCAGATCCACTTCCTTAAATGTGCTCTCTGCCGCATTGACCATAAACTCGCCCAGCTTGTTTTTCGCCTTGTGGATTCCCGGTGTATCCAGGAACACGATCTGGCCTCTGTCATCATGGTACACCGTCTGGATGCGGTTTCTCGTCGTCTGCGGCTTGTTGGATGTGATGGCAATCTTCTGGCCGATGATGCGGTTCATCAGGGTAGACTTGCCTACATTGGGACGGCCTACCAGTGTCACAAATCCTGATTTAAACTTTTGTTCCATTTTATTCCTCCTAATTCAAAACACGAACGGTGTCAAACAGTTCCTTTGCTTCTTCTACTTTTTCCTCGCCACCCAGCACACAAATCTTGTCATCCGAAAGGATCGCTTCCACCATTTTGGCTGCTTCACGGACTTTCTTCTGATCCGTTGCCAGCACCTGGTCTCTCTCTGTCTGCATATCCGCTTCGGTGTAACCGGTCTTGTAACTGCGGTAAGAACGGCTTCCCTTGGCTCTCGGTGTCAGCGGCGTATCCATCTCACTGATGGTTCCGATCATATACTTCATCATATCCCGCTCATCGGCGTCAAACTGCTCCAGATAAGCCGGCACGCCTTTGTATACCTCATTGGTCTCTGTCAGGTTCGGATCTCTGTAAGACATAAAATATCCGGTTCCGCTCTGGGCAAAACTGCACATAACGCCGTAGGCCCCGCCTTTGACTCTCACTTCATTCCAGAGATAATCGTAGGACAAAATGGTTTTTACTACTCTGAAGGAACCATCATATTCGATTCCTTTATCGTCAAAATGACCGGCTCTGGCTACAAACTGCACCTTGCTGGCCGTCTTGAAGCCCTCATTTTCCTTGCTTGCAGGCAGTTTCCAGTCTGGTTCCGGCACGGTTTCTCCCGCCTGCTGTGGCAGTGCCTCCAACAGGGTGGAAAGTTCTTTTTTCAAAATCTCCCGTCCCTCTTCTGTGGCTGTGACGGAGATCTCCAGGTCTTCTTTGACAAAAATATTTTTCATAAGAGCCGTCAACACAGCGATAAGATTGTCTTTTCTCTCTTCAAAATGTTCTTCCAGATCACACAGAAAATCGTAATAACCGATTCCTGACATCTGCTCCACATAATACTGTCTTTCTCCCAGATAAGACATAACACGGCGGCAGGCGGTCAGATGTCCGGCTGCCAGTTTGCTGGCCTGCTGGCCGGATCTCGCCTCTCCGATAATCTCACGCAGACGCTTGGTGTCTCCCATCTTTGACTGGGTCAGGATCTCTCCCAACAGTCCCATCATATATGGGATCTCACGATACAGCATCTTGGACCCTACTTCCATATGCATACTGTATTCATCACTGCCCTTTCTTCCATAGGCTGTTCCCTCTACCTCAAAGTTGCCTGCATGGATGAGGATCTCGTTGCTGAGAGCCAGTTTATCATACTTCTCTGTGTCCACGGTACCGAGAATATCTGTCAAAAGCCCCAGATACGGTGCGTACTCTTTCCATTGGTCCACGGAAAAGATCAGGCGGAGGTACTCAATGCCATTGGTTGGATAATCATGTTCTACCAGCGTCACACCCTCCATTTCATTTACTTCATTGTGAACCGGCAGCACCTTTTTTCCCAGGTCCTCTCTGGTAAGAAGCGGAATACACTTCAATGCCTCCGGGCTGGTTGGCTCTTCCTGGTATACCTTCAACTCCTTTGTTTCCTGTACCAGTTTTTGGATCTGTTCCGGTGTCAAAGTCTCTTTGTACTGATCCAGTTTTTCCTGTTCTTCCTGATCCATCTTGGCGGTCAATCCTGCCTTTGGCTCAATTCCCACATAGCATACATGAGTGTTGTCCAGGAAGAAATCCCGGATCAGCTGCTCATAATAATCTGTATCCATGGCCTTTCGCAGTTCTTCAAACACATCCCCACAATCCAGATGGATAAACGGCTTCTTATCATCATACAGCCAGCTGTCAAACATCTGCAGGCCGTACATCAGTCCCTTTGGATAGTTGCCGAAATCTCCCTCTCTGTACTGGAATTCCATGGCGTTTAACGCCGCCAGGAGAGACTTTCTGTCCAGACCTTTCTCCGCCAGTTCTGTCAGGGTATCGTAGATCACCTTCTCAAAATCCTGTTTCTGATCCTGTCTGGCGTTTTTCGCAATGAAGGTAAAGGACATCTGCTGCAGGCCATTTTCAAAGCCACCTTTGATCTCACTGCCGATCCCTGCGTCTAAAAGAGCCTGTTTTACCGGTGCTCCTACCGCATCCAGCAGAACATATTCCAGCACCTGCATGCCCCGGTACAGTTTGCGGTCATCAAAAGTTCCATAGGCAAAATTCAGGCTGTGGTATACTTTGTCCTTTGAATCGTCTCCTTCCGGCACGGAGTAAAAACCGTATTTCTCCTGTTTTTTATCAAATGACTTCTGCATTGGCAGTGCCGAATCTACGAAAAGATAGTCAAACTGACTCAGGTATTTTTCTTCCAGCCAGTTCAACTTCTCTTCCATATCCATGTCTCCATAAAGATAGATGTAACTGTTTGATGGATGATAATATTTGCTGTGAAAATCCAAATAGTCCTCATAAGTCAGTTCCGGTATCTCCACCGGGTCACCGCCGGACTCCACCCCATACGGAGTGTCTGGGAACAATGCATTCTGGATGTTCCGGTACAAAATACTGTCCGGATCGGAGTACACACCTTTCATCTCGTTAAACACTACGCCATTGTACTTAAGCGGTGCCTCTTCCGACTCCAGCTCATAGTGCCAGCCTTCCTGCTTAAAAATTTTCTCTTCTTTATATATATTAGGATAAAAAACAGCATCCAGATACACATGCATCAGATTCTGGAAATCCTTATCATTGCAGCTTGCCACCGGGTATACGGTTTTGTCCGGATAGGTCATGGCATTCAAAAAGGTATTGAGAGAGCCTTTGGCCAGTTCAATAAACGGATCTTTTACCGGGAACTCTTTGGAACCGCATAATACCGTATGTTCCACAATGTGGGCCACACCGGTGGAATCTTTTGGCGGGGTGCGGAATCCGATGGTAAAGACCTTGTTTTCATCCTGATTTTCCATCAAGACCACTTTGGCTTTTGTCTTATTATGTTCTAACAGATATCCTTTGGTTCCCATGTCTTTCATGTCCTGGGTGGATATAAGTCTGTAGGCTTTACAATGTTCGATGTTCATTCTTTCTTCTCCTTTATAAAAACTGATTTCACAGGTATAATTTACACGAAATCCACAATAACTATACAGTATCACATTTTTACAGGTATTGGCAACACCGCAAAAATATTTTCTTGCTATTTTACGGGCGGTATGGTAAAGTTAATGAGTGTGAAATATTTATTTTAGGAGGCAAAACACATGAAAGGTACAGTTAAATGGTTTAATGCCAAAAAAGGATTCGGATTTATTTCTGACGAAGAGGGAAAAGATGTATTTGTACACTTCTCCGCATTACAGATGGATGGTTTCAAAGTTTTGGAAGAGGGCGACGAAGTAGAATTCGAAGTAATCGATGGCGAAAAGGGACCACAGGCTGCAAATGTAACAAAGTTATAATCGATTTTTAATGGACTTAGTTTTTATATAAAAGTTAAGCAATTACAAGAGGTTGTAACAAGGCGGGTTCTATGACCCGCCTTTATAACTGTTCAGAAACGCCAACAGGCGTTTTTTTATTGTTCTTTTACAGAGATGCAAAGATGCGGCTTCCTTTTATCCGGACCCAGTGGAGCATTCCGGCGCAGACTGCCAGAAGCACCGCAAAAGAAACCGTCATATACTCTTCCGCTGTAAATGGCAGATTCAGATATCCTGCTGCCAGAACGCCAAGTACGATCCAGTTGCCAAAGATTACCGCCACTACGCCAAAGTTCTGTTTTACTGCAGCCGTCTCATTGGTCCACTTCAGATTTGGCCGCTTCAGATTTACCATCAATCCTAACAGCGCCCCAAACAGCACATACAAAAGGGGCCAGAGCACCAGCCAGATTCCCTGCATCAGAGTTACCGGGAGAACACAGACCACACAAATGCTGCAAAAGACTGCCGGCACTCCGGTGAGCCACATGTGAAGCTCCAGTTTGGAACGAAGCACCTGCCACGGCTTTACTGGCAGTGACTGGGACAACCAGATATTTTTTCCTTCCAGTGAAATAGCAGGCGCCGTTATATCATTCATGGATGTCATCAGAGCAATGGCTCCGATCAGCATCAGCACCAGGGTTCCTACATACTCTCCAAAGATCTCTTTCTGCAGCTGCAGCAAAAGAGGTGCTTTAACGATAGCCGCCACACCCGCCACCGGCAGCATCAGAGTTCCCATGGCACAGTTAAGCATATAGGTGGCACTGCTTGTAAAATGTTTACATTCCTTCCACAGCAACGCCCGTCTCAGGCTTCTTTTTGCCACGATTTTTTCTTTGTACACTTTCTTTGTAACCTGCTCAGCCTGAGTAGCGATCTGTACGAAACTTCGTTTCATCACAAATACCACGGCGGCCAGCGCCACAAGGACAACAAGGGTAGTCACTGCCATCGGCACTGCCTCACCGGCTGCTCCCAGTCCAAACTGGTACAGCACATAAGCCTTGTTCTTTACTGCGTCTCCTGCCACCAGTATATTGCCAAGGAGTGTCTCCAGCATCTGACTGGCCTTGAAATATATAAAATAATACAATCCCAGAAACGCCAGGGAGGCGACGACCATAACGGCACTCTTATTTTTCAGCTTGCTGCTGATCCTGGCCACACCCCATCCCAGCAGACAGGATAAAATAAGTACAATGAGGGTCAGCAAAATACCAAACAAAACTCCACAGATGATCACAGACGGTGTCCTCTGTGCCGTAGAAAAATACACGATCAGCCCCGGAATATACACCACCATGCTATACAGGACACTCATAAAATAAACTCCGGTCAGACGGACAAGCAAAAGATATCCCGCCGGTACCGGCATTGACAGTAACAGATCATTATCCTTTGCCTTGTACAGGCTGGCATAGGTATTGAACACACTTCCAAAGGTGCCCAGCGCCACTGACACCGCCGCCATGATCAGCATATACAGCCAGCCGGCACCTGCCTTTATCAGCGGACTCATGCTTTCTGCCATCTGCCAGAAGATTCCTCCTATGATTACGATCATCAGCACCGCAAACATGGTGATGGACAGGATCACTTTGGCCCTGGGTTTTCTCTCGCCGGATTTCATATTGACAAACAGGCTCTGGTTTAACTCCATCAGCTGCTTTTTCATCAGGGCTTTTAACATGATTCACCCTCCATTTCCAGGAATACCTTTTCTAGAGAAGCATCTCCTTTTACCTCTTCCATGGTGCCGGAGCGAATCAGTCTGCCGCCTTTGATAATGGCTACTTTGTCACAGAGTTTTTCTGCCACTTCCAGTACATGAGTGGAGAAAAAGATGGAGCCCCCTTCCTGACAGAATTCGTGCATCATCTCTTTCAGAAGATGGGAGGCCTTGGGATCCAGCCCTACAAATGGCTCATCCATGATAATCAGACTTGGTTCATGGATCCAGGCAGAGATCAGTGCCAGTTTCTGCTTCATTCCGTGAGAATACGATGAAATTCCCATAGCCAGATTCTTCTTCATCTCAAATTTTTCTGCATACCGGTTGATCCGTTCCTGACGCACTTCCGAAGAGACACCGTAGATGTCTGCAATGAAATTCAAATACTGTATCCCTGTCATAAACTCATAGAGATCCGGATTATCCGGGATATAAGCCATCTTTTTCTTGCAGGTAATGGGATTTTCTTTTACCGATACCCCATCAATATAGATCTGTCCTTCCTCAAAGCCAAGTATCCCGGCCACTGCTTTGATGGTAGTGGTTTTGCCGGCACCATTGTGTCCGATAAAGCCGTATATCTCCCCTTTTCCAATGGTAAGATCCAACTGGCTTACCGCTGTTTTGTCTCCGTATTTTTTCGTAAAATTCTCAATCTTTAACATGGGTATTCCTTCCTCTTCGCAATAATCTCGTCATATAATTCCAGTCCATAACTGGTGTTTTCCGGTTCTTTTGGCACCATGGTGTAACGCTGTTCCTGATTGGCTTCTCTTCCTGCCGATAAAAACAGCACTCTCTCCGGTTGCTTTTTATACAAATCTCTGGCAAAAGAGGTAATATGGGTTACCGTCCACACTACCACCGTTGTATCCAGACACGCCTGCATGAGATCCATGGCAATCTGATAGGCAGCGATCTCGGTTGTAGTAGCAAATGTTTCATTCAGCAGGATAAGGCTTCCACTTTTAGCGTGCCGGAGAATCTCCTGCATACGCACCAGTTCTTCCTCAAACTTGCCCATGGTCATGCTGGCGTCCTCTCTTCTGGTAAAATGGGTAAAAATCCCCTGATACACCTGAAGGGGATACTGCCCCGCCGGCACATACATTCCCGCCTGACAGAGCACCTGGGCGATTCCCATGCTCCGCAGGAAAGTAGATTTTCCTCCCTGGTTGGCTCCGGTAATGACCAGGGCGTCGTACCCCTCCATCTTCAGCGAATTGGACACCGGATTTTTGTGGGTCTGCAACGCCAGCGACAGATCATACAATCCCAGTATCTCTGCTTTTTCCTGTTCCGGAAAGGAAAATAAGAAGTTTAGTTCCTGTCCATGCCGGTACAGTTTGCTGCACCCGTATAAAAAAGCAGCCTGTCGGCGCAACAGCCGGAAGTTTTCCTGCCATTTTTTCAGATAAGGAACGCATCCTTCCAAAATTTCTACCAGCACGGAATCGATAAACTCCACCGCACTCTCAAACATTCTTTCATCCAGGATCATGCTGCCTTTGTCCCGGGACAGCCACTTTCTGCTGCCCTTTTGCACCTTTTCTCTGGCATCCGTCACTTCCATGTCTTTTAAAAGCAGACCTTCTGCCATGTGTCCCCGCAGGGTGATCTCGCCCTTTCTCTTAAATCCATCCAGATTTTCCACCAGTTCAATCTGTTCCTTCACCTGCTCCGGCGGCAGTTCTGTAAACCATGCCTCCACAAAAGTGTCCAGGCCGGTTCCCTGCAGTTTGTCTTTTTCCCTTTCACAGATCTGCTGCAGTGCCGCAGTAGCATACACCACCGTCCGCAGTGCCTCCAGATGAGTGGAGATCAGCGTCTCATTCAGATGGTTCTTTCCCCGGCTGTCCAGGATAGAGTCCATCTCTCCCTCTAACTTCCCGGCAGCCTTCACAATGTGCCGGTGGCACTCCTTTATAAATTCCGGATGCTCACAGCAGGCCTTCACTACCTGCTGCCTCTGGCGTATCTGTTCTTTTTCCTGTAAGGGGTGCAGCAGTTCCTCCAGAATGTGGGGCTCGTCCTCGTATTCCCTTAATGCCATTCCCCGGACGATGGTCACAAGATTCAGATCCTGTTCTATGGCCTTTCTATCATAATATGCGGTGTGCGACGGTTCATAAAACTGTATCATCTTCTATCACCTCCCGCATTTTCTCGTATATCATACCGTACTTCGTGATCAGCGAATCCTCATACTCTCCCTGATCCGCCGGTTTTCGCACAATCTCAAACGTTCTGGTCCTGTGGTCCCCCGCCAGCTTCGCCACCAGGCTTACCAGGCCGGACCGCTCCTTGGCAAGATTTCTTATGTGGGTCACATACACCCCGTCACACTGTCTGTCCATAAAATGATCCAGCACCCGGTCACCCATGATCTCTGCATCATAGGATGCCGCCGTGGTAAAAAGTTCATTCAGCACCACAAATCTTCCCTTCTCGGAAAGCCCCATCTCCGGTGCCAGCCGTTCCAGTTCTTCTTTTAATTTGCCCCGGCCGCTCTCCCGGCTTTCTTCTCTGGAAAAATGGGAAAAAATACCGCTGTAATAAGGCACCACAGCCCGGGCCGCCGGCACCATCAACCCCATCTGCGACAGATACACCACCTGCCCCAACATTCTGGCAAAGGTAGTTTTTCCACCGCCGTTGGCACCTGTTACTACTAAGAATCGTTCTCCTTCCTGCATTTTCAGAGAATTGGTTACAACCTTCTTTTCCCGTTCCATCAAAACCATGCCCAGGTCAAATCCATCCTGTACTTCCAGATGTTCTCCTTCTTCCGGCACGCAGAATGTATACCCCTGTTCCTGTATCTGCTCCACTACCTTTTCATAAGACAAGTAAAGAGCAGCCTCTTTCGCCAGACGACACAGTACCGGATCCATGTCCCATTTCTCCAGCTGTTTCAGATGTTTACCGGATTTGGTGGCAGCCACCCGCTTTCTGGCCAGCTGCTGTTCCAGTAAAGTCATTACTTCCCGGCGCCTCCTGTTTACCGGTGCATCCCCCTTTTTTTCGATGGAAAAGGCCTGATAAAACCGGTCTTCCAGAGAATTTTTTTCCTGTTCTTCTGCCAGCACCAGCCGGTTTCTGGAAACGGTAAATACTACCTCTTCCTCGTCCAGCACCTGATGCAGCGTCTGCGCCAGCGGCCACCACTGTCTGTAAGACTCTGACTGCTGATACTGTTTTATATATTCTGTTAATTCTTCCATAGCCGGTGTGTGGGAGTGACTTTCCAGCACGGATAACAGTTTTTCTACCGCTTTGGCAAAATGCCACATAGCATCCAGATGGTATTTCTGCCGCTGCAGATCATCACTGCAAAATTCACATTCTTTTTCGTATCCGGTGGCTTTTTTCATCTCTTTGGCGTACTGCCACAGGCCCCGGTACATGGCCGGATCCCGCAGATCCTCCGTAACCTGTCTGCGATAAGCAATGGTCTCTTTGTCCGTCGGAACATCCAGATACAAGGCACGAATGTCCTCACCGCCGTACAAAGACTGGGCCCTGCTTATAAGCTGCCCTATATTAAAATCATCAATATACGCCCCTCTGGTTATCTTTTCTGCCAGTGGGCGTCCCAATATACTTTTATACATTTACTTCTCCTGTTGTTCTGTCTCAAATGGAATCTTTCTTCTGTCGCCCCGGTGGGTCACAATATGAAATCCTACACTTTCCACACGACGCTCCAGACAGCCTCTGCACTGTGCTGCCTCTTCGCCGGTGCAGATCTTGTTGTCATATAATTCATATTTTTCCCGTACGGCCACCGGGGAAAGATTGGGCATCAGCACATTGGCTCCTGCCAGCAGTCCCTGCTCCCGTCCTGTGGGATCAATGGTACCAAGGGCTGTGGTAGCCGGAATCAGGGCATCCGGAAATACAAGCCGCAAAATAGATACAAGCCGCAGTGTCTTTTTCAAATCCCCTGAAGGCTCCCCGGAAAAAGGCGTCTCTTTGTGGGTAACAAAGGGGCCGATCCCAATCATATCCGGCTCCAGTTCCTGCAGAAAGCGGATGTCTTTGATGAGATTTTCCGTGGTCTGTCCCGGCGAATCCACCATAAATCCGGCTCCTACCTGATATCCGATTTCTTTTAAGTTGTACAAGCACTGTTTCCTTGCCTCCAGACTCATTGTCTCCGGATGCAGTTTTCTGTAATGAGTGTCATCCGCCGTCTCTTCCCGCAGCAGATACCGGTCTGCCCCGGCATCAAAAAATGCCTGATAACTTTTCCGTTCCTTTTCCCCTACAGACAAGGTCACTGCGCAGTCCAGGTGCCGCTCCTTGATCCCCGACACGATCCGGCACAAAGTGTCGTCGTCATAAAAAGGATCCTCACCACTTTGCAGTACAAAAGTACGAAATCCCAGTTCATATCCTTCCCGGCAGCAGTCAAAAATCTGCTGTGGCGTCAGGCGGTACCGCCTGGCCATGTTATTGCCGCACCGGATACCGCAGTAATAACAGTCATTTTTACAATAATTGCTAAACTCGATCAGGCCCCTGACATAAACCTGGTCTCCGTACCACTGCCGCCGCAGTTTCTGTGCCTCGTTCAAAAGCCAGGGATCGTCGTTCTCGATCCAGTATTTTAACTGCTGATCTGAAAAATTCTGTGTCATGATAAGGCCCCTTCTGTCGTAATACTAAGAACATTATAGTCAATGAGAGAATCCTCTGTCAAATTGAATTTGCTTTGTGATTCTACCATGAAATCGGGGCAGGTTTGCCGTTTCCGTAATGCAGGAGAACTCTTTGTGTTCCGTGGGCGCTTTCGCTAGTTAAGTGCGTAGCGGTATGGATGCCTATGCTGACGCATATACAGGCATCTCATACCGACGCACTTAAAACCCACTCCCCACAAAGAGTTCTCCTGCATTACTGGAATACGAAAATACTGGCACCGATTTGGGGTATAATATCTTGAAATAATCCAGCGTTTCGTCTATACTGAATCTAAAAATCTGCCGCCGAGCTAAGGCGAGAGAGTACCACATATTTATTATATACGGAGGGATTTTTCATGAAGAAAATATATAATTTAGTACTTGTTTTATTCTGTATTCTGGCTGCTGGTGCTTTTACCGGTTTTTCATCTGACGCCAAAACGGTACACAAATCTTTTGTGGTCATGCAGGGTGGTACCCGCGCACTGCCATTCGGCACTGCCAAGTCATCCTGTAAAATCCAGGGCAAAAAATATATCAGCATTTCCAAAAATCAGAAAACTTCCTACAGCAAAGTTTCTGTCAAAGCCGACCGGACCACCTATCCCATTCTTGTAAAAGGGAAAAAAGCCGGCAAGGGCAAAATCACCCTTCGAACCGGCAAAAAGACCACTGTTTTTTCTGTAAAAGTACTTTCAAAAAAAAGCGTGAACAAAACCGCCACCAAGAAACTGAAAGCCTACAAGGCACGCCTGAAGGGAAAAGACCAATGCCTCTACGCCGATTTTAATGGTGACGGCATCAAAGAACTGTACCATAATGACTCTTTTACTTATTATAACTATGCTTTGAAAAAACTGGTAACAAAGGGTGCCCCTGTTATCAGTCTTTCCAAAATCTATACCTGCGGCAAAAGCCATATGCTGTTTGCCATTCCATCCAAGGAAACCCGTCTGGGTGAAAAGGGAAGCGACGAAGAGCGCATTGTCTATGGTCACTTTTTCTTCTTCAATGAAGCAAAAATATTCGACTTTTTGAACCAGGATGTGGCACTGAGCCAGTATGTCAAACCTGAGATATATGTTGGCAGCCGTTATAGCAATGGTACTTCTTATTATTTTCTGGACGACAGCAGCTATGACCAGGATGACTACTGGTACCTGCCTTATACAGAGGATGAAATGCAGACTTTTCTCGATCAGAAAATGCCCGGTAGGAAGGAGTTAAAGTTGGTCCCATAAGTATTATGTGTTGCCCCTACTGCGCTATGATTTGTACTGCCGGTGCTGCTGATCTAAGCATCTCACGATATTCCTGTTCTTTCTCTTGCGGCACATAAATTACCGCATTGTGTCCAATTGTTTCAAAGGCCAGCGGACCTATTTTTTTCAGTTTCTTCGACTTTATCACTATCTTGTTTAACGACTGACATCCTGAAAAAGCATGAGAGCCAATCTTTTCTACATTCGACGGAATCGTCAATTCTGTAAATTTCTGTCCACTAAACGCCCATTTCCCAATCGTTTTTAGTTTCGCCGACAATTTAATGGTCTTCATATTACCACTTATTTCCTCTGTACAAAATGCCTCCTCCCCGATTGCTCTTACATTGTCCGGCAATTGCAGATTACGGATCTGTGTGTCACAAAAGGCATAGGCATCGATTTGCTTCAGCGTCTTAGGAAACTTCACAGACTTTAATTTTCTAAAATCTCCAAATGCATTATGACCTATCCGTTCCACACCTTTTTCAATACTACCTTTTTAACT
>ENA-ORTW01000247-ORTW01000247.1-human-gut-metagenome-genome-assembly--contig:-NODE-247-length-81815-cov-11.965032_pt1 | contig 81815 bp, 72 predicted proteins | sample MGYA00242072_ERZ509193 | MGnify/ENA primary metagenome ERZ509193 (study PRJEB26280, sample SAMEA2338813) | human gut metagenome | biome: human gut; feature: human-associated habitat; material: faeces... | reverse complement strand
AATTAAAATGATTTGGACGGTAACTGATAGTGAACATACAGAAATATGGTTAGATCACAACCAAGAATATCGAGAAAAGGTTCAAGAATTATTGAATTTTACTAAATAATAGAAATAGGGAAAGTAAACTTTGAATTTTACAGTTAGAAAGATGAGGAAAATGTTTGGAAGGAATAGTTGTAGAAATAATAGAAAAATATTTAGAAGCGGAACTAGCCAAACAGCAAAGAAAGTACTTAAGATTGAAATATGATGAGGATGCTAAATATTATTTTCAAAATGGTTACTCAGAAGATGCAGCATTACACGCAGATATTATTATATCGTTTTGGACAATATATAGAACAGTCTTGGAGAAAGAAACAGGGTGGAATGCTTATAAAACGCCTAAGAGCCTTGATAGTTTGTTGAGACAGATTCGCAGTAAGCGGAGAAATGATTTTACGTCAAATATTATACAGATTAATGAGAAACTTGAAGATTTTGCAAAAGTTATTTATACAAAAGGTAATTACATGTTATTGCCTAATGGTAAACGAGCAATGAATAATGAAAGATATGAGAGATTTGAAGATAGGATAGATATGACAGTGTATCATTCTTTTTCTGGTGGTAAGTTAAGCCAGTATTTTGAAACAGATGAAATTTTATGCGAATGGATTGTACGAGAAAAATTAGACATACTCTTTACTGATGGTGATATAAAAAAAGAGAAACTTATTTGGTTATTAAATAATGAAAAAAGGATAACAGATATGAATTTGTCAGAGATTTATTCTTATATAGATTCGGCTATGTCCTTTATTAAGAATCGTTCTGCTAATATATAAAAGCAACGCAAAGTTTCAGTAAGCCGGTGAGTTTGACTGAGAGACGAATTTGAAGTTTCTGCTGCTTATAAATAATATAATTATATGGAGAGGGGGAGAGTGTTTGAAAGAAAATTTGGCTCATAGTAATTTAGATTTTCTAAGGATTCTTGAAAACTTCACACTTGAAAGTAAACTGTTAACCTGTCAAAAGTATTCAAGCAGAATCATGTCTAGTTCAATGGTTGATATGACTAAAGCTTATTATGAAAACATTATGCCTTGGGAAATAGAGGCTTTCGCTGCTTATTCTATAGTTTATGATGATGAAAATGCAACAGTTGAACTTGATGGTGAAACATTTGCTAATACCATTACTTTGATAAGAAATTACTGGCATAATGGATTAACAGAAGCTGAAAATAGTGGGCAGTATCCAGAAGCGTTTATGATGATTTCAGCATTGCAACAGTTTCCAGTTCAAGGAGTTTTTCTACAAAAATTATCTAGATACCATTATTTATTTACTTTTCAAAATAAAAATATAGATATGAGAAAAGTGTTTTTGGATAAAATTGGAATTAGTTATGAGAAATTAGAAGAATTTGCATTTCTGATATTTGTAGGATTTAGTAAAAAAGTACACGATACTATTCCAGCGTTGCAACTGAAAAATATTATGGCAAAAGTTTTTTCTGATAAAGAGGTATTGAGTGTACTTTCAAATGAAAAAGAGGACTATAAGAAAAAACTGTTCTCATTATATCAAGATAATATAATAGACCAGTATTATGGGCTTAAAATTCAGTATGTATATCCGTTTATTTCGTGGAAAGATTTTACATATGTACCATCACCGTATTTAGCAATAAACGCAGTAACTGAATCTATGTTAAATCGCGTAACTTTTAAAGATAATAAGATTCGTAGAGCAATTGGAAAAGAAGTAATAGAAAGTTATGTTTATGAGATGATGGCGCAGTTATCTACAGTTACTTGGATAACTCCGGAATTTGAATACTATAGGGGAAAAGACAGAATTTTATCTTCTGATGTAATTTCGGCTGAATATGATAAAGTTATTTTTTATGATACAAAGGCGATTACGCCAAGTCTAAAACTGAGAAAATTTGATGCAGCTGAGATTGAAAAAGATATTGAGATTTATGCAGAAGATGTAGCACAAATTTATAATCAGATTAAAAACTATTTGCAAGGTTTATTTCAACTGGATAAAACTTATATAAAAGATAATATATTTGGCATTGTGGTTGTTTTAGAAGATGCAGTTGTATCAAGGAAAAAAGTATATGATAAAGTGTATACTATCCTACAAGAAAATGGTGCTTTATCGGAGGAGGAGAAGAATTATATCTGTTCTCACATTAAAATCTTGCCACTAAGAGTTATTGAATGTATGGCATTGCAAAATACAAGCTTGCTTCCAGAATTGTTGTCGCAACTTGACAAACCGGAAGAGTGGTATGATTATACATATTCAAATCCGACAGTCAATAATGGAGTAATTCCTTTATATGCTCAGTATGAAAAGGATATAAAAACAAGAGTTCAAAAGTACATGTAACAATATTATCTTATCGGCTATTATATCATAATCAAGTAAGCATTAAGATTTTTGGGCATTAAAGAAAAATAAGGGAATGATGTGCAATAGAAACTTTCAGTTAGCAGGTTTGTTCGCCATGCCGACAGACTCACAAGCTGGCACTTGTTCGTTGTTGCGGCGTTCGCCGTATGCATCTGAACTCGAATATGTCTGCCTGTGAGCAAGCTCCCGTCAGCCAATTCGGTTCATCTGCGCATGGCTCATTGCTATGCGCAAAATCCCAATTTGAGGAGGTGAACACTTTGGATATTGAGAAAACCGAATCATATTACAATCAAATAAGAAATGAAGATTTATGTGATTGTGATTATTGTAGAAACAATATTCATGAAGTCAAAGCAGCTTATCCTACCTCTTTTATAGACACTCCATAACCGTGAGTTCCATAACGTAAATTGCAGATTCTGTGGTGCAATTCACAGCGTAAATGGGCATGTATAAGCGTCCTCTCACAAGTCATCCATAACGTAAATAAAAGAAAAACGGTACAGACAAATATGATTTCCTTTGTGAGCCATGGAGTTGGGATTCTAAAAATTTCGTGAAGCTCTGCTTCATAAAATTTTTAGAATCCCAGCGGAATGCCCGGCGAGCAGGAACATCATATTTCGTCTGTACCATTTTTCTTTTCATAAACCTATAAAATCACGACTTGCGAGAGGACGCTTATATCTGCCCTTCAAACCCTGAGAAAACACCACAGAATCTGCGACACTACATACGTTAAACTCCGGTTATGACAATAATGCCTTGTCGTTAGCAAATTCCTGCCCGCTGACTTTTTCAAATTGGTGCAGCAGATCTTCAACCGTTAGTTTCTTCTTTTCCTCGCCGGAAATATTTAAGATAACTTTTCCTTCGTGCATCATGATCAGGCGATTTCCGTGCACAATAGCATCCTTCATATTGTGCGTTACCATCATAGCGGTCAGATGATTGTCGGAGATGATCTTGTCGGAAATCTCAAGTACTTTTGCGGCCGTTTTCGGATCAAGGGCAGCGGTGTGTTCATCTAACAGTAAAAGTTTTGGTTTCTGGATGGAAGCCATCAACAGTGTGATTGCCTGACGCTGTCCGCCGGAAAGCAGCCCGACTTTGCTGGTGAGACGATCTTCAAGACCTAAATCCAATGTTTTTAACATTTCCCGGTAGGTGTCACGTTCTGCCTTCGTGATTCCCCAGCTTAACCCACGTTTTCTGCCACGGCGGGCTGCAATTGCCATATTTTCCTCGATGGACATGGTGGTTGCAGTTCCGGTCATAGGATCCTGGAAGACACGGCCTAAATATTTGGCACGCTTGTATTCGGATAATTTTGTGACATCATCACCGCCAATAAATATTTTACCGGAATCCACTGGCCAGACACCTGTGACAGCATTTAAAGTTGTGGATTTTCCAGCACCGTTACCACCGATAACAGTGACAAAATCGCCATCTTCTAATGTCAGATCAACTCCGTTTAAAGCAACTTTTTCATTGATCGTACCAGCGTTAAATGTTTTGCAGATATGATCGATTTTTAACATTTCAGCCATTATTTTGCCACTCCTTTCCTGCTATGTTTCGCTTTCAGATACGGGATTGAAAGGAAGATAGCTACTACAATTGCAGAGAATAATTTCAGGTCGTCGGATGGGAATTTCAACCATAAAACAACACTTAAAACAAGGTAGTACAGGATAGCTCCGGCAATGACGGAGAGCAGTGTGTAAGCAAATGCAATTTTTTTGCCGGCACACATTTTTCCAAAGAGGACATCGCCAATGATAACAGCAGCAAGTCCGATAACGATCGCACCACGTCCCATATTGACATCCGCTGCTCCCTGATACTGGGCGTAAAGCCCACCGGAAAGTCCTACAAGACCGTTAGAGATCATCAGTGCAAGTACGGTATGAAAATCAGTGTTGATTCCCTGCGCTCTTGCCATCTGCCGGTTACAGCCGGTTGCACGGATCGCATGTCCCTGCTCTGTTCCGAAATACCAATAGAGAATGGCAACGAGTACAACGCAGAAGAGGATACAGGTCGTAAACATACGGATTTTGCTTGCGGTTGAGTCCGAAATATAACGGAGTGAAACAACAAGGCTGTATTTGTCAACGCTGACTGCCTGATTGGAACTTCCGAGAATATTTAAGTTGATAGAGTAAAGTGAAATCTGCGTCAGGATACTTGCAAGGATTCCCGGGATCCCAAGTGAGGTATGTAACATTCCGGTGATAAATCCGGCGGCCATTCCTGCAAGAAAAGCAAAGATAAGAGCAAGCCATGGGTTCATGCCTGCACGGATCAGCATAACGGCGACTGCACCTCCGGTCGCCATGGAACCGTCAACGGTCAGATCGGCAAAATCCAACAATTTGTAAGTAATGTAGACTCCAAGTGCAAGGAGTCCCCAGATGAGTCCCTGTGCGCATGCGCCCGGCAGGGAACGGAGCAATGCCAGCGGGCTCAGGGAAGCTAAATAAGTTGTTAACATCATCGTCATAAGAAATCTCTCCTTATTTTTTTATAAAATGCCTGTGCGGAACTATTTGGTGCAAAAATCATCTACAAATATAAAACAATATTCATGAAATCAATTGCTTGCAGAACAAAATACCCACAGCATAAAATACCTGCGGTATTTGTTGAGACGAAATACCGCAGGCATATTATAACATAATACTAAAACGATTTAAAGCTTTAACTTGTTGCATTGATGAAAGATTATTCTGTTTCAATTGCAACATAATCATCAGGAGGTGTGATTCCAAGCTGGGAACAAATATCTGCATTGTACTCTTTTGTTACCTGTGGTGCAGTTTTGATCTCCATCGTTGTGATATCAGCACCGTTTACAAGGATATCATAAGCCATCTGGCCTGCTGTGTATCCGATATCATAGTAGCTGATAGAAAGCGTTGCAACACCACATCCGGAACAGATGCCTTCCTCACCGGCAATGATCGGAATACCTGCCGGAAGAGCGATGTTATTGATGGTTTCTGTGTTGTTTGCCATTGTGTTGTCTGTTGGAATGTAAATAACATCTACTTCGGAAACTGCCGTCTGTACCACAGAGGTGATATCATTGGAATCAGAAGCAGTATATTCTTTGTATGCAATGCCGTCAGCATCTAAAGCAGCCTCGATCTGGGTAGCCTGATACTTGGAGTTTGGCTCTGCGGAACAGTAAAGGATACCGACTGTTTTTACATCCGGGAATAATTCTTTGATCATGGCTTCCTGTTCATCTAAAGGAGCAAGATCGGAAGTTCCGGAGATATTTCTTCCGGTAGAACCTGTCCAGTCGTCAATCTCAAGGGCAGTTGCATAATCCGTAACAGAAGTTCCGAGAATCGGGATCGTGCTTGTAGCAGCGGCGGAACACTGTAAAGCAGTGGTTGCATTTGCAAGGATTAAATCATAATTGCTGGCAACAAAATTGTTTGCAATGGTAGCACAGTTTGCCTGCTCGCCCTGTGCGTTCTGAAGGTCAAATGTTACATTATCTGCACCGAGCAGCTCTGTCAGTGCGTCCTCAAAGCCCTGGGAAGCAGCGTCAAGAGCAGGGTGCTCTAACTGCTGTAAAATACCGATCGTATATTTCTGACCATCGGTACTGCCTGCTGCAGCGGATTCTGTTGTTGCTGCTGAATTGTCAGCAGATGCAGAGGTATTGTCGGAGGCTGTATCGCCGCCGCATGCTGTCATGGAAACTGTCATTGCAGCTGCCATCATGACAGAGAGTATTTTGTTCATCTTTTTCATATTCATTCTCCTTATCATTGATCATAGCCTTTAATGCTTTAAAGCATTAATGCTTTTAATGATTGAATTATAATCACTCATACAGGATTCGTCAACCGGAATTTGAGAAAAAATGTGTAAAGGACACTCATTTTTTCGGTGAGGATCATAAGAAAAAGATTTAAAATCTTAAGAAAACCTTTATAGTATGCAGGGTAGAAAAGTGTTAGGATGGAAACCGGAGAGATTTTTAGAAAGGATTTTATGAAAATAAAAGAGGGGTTATCCAACATTGTATTTCCTCCAAGATGCCCTGTCTGTGATGAGGTGATATATGTTGGGAAAGATACATGTGAAGACTGCCGGAAGAAAGTGATCTGTATCGGGGAACCGTCCTGCAAAAAATGTGGCAAGCCATTAGAAGACCAGAGGAGGGAATACTGCACAGACTGCATGAGGAAAAAACACTATTTTTCCCAGGGAAAAGCGGTTTTTGTTTATCAGGGAGAAATCCGCCAGTCCATGTACCGTTTTAAATATAGTAATAAACGCGAATATGCAGATTTTTATGCGAAAGAAGCAGTGCGCATCTATGGAGACTGGATCCGAAGAAAACAGATCGAAGCAATTGTACCCGTTCCCATGTACCGTTTGAAGGAAAAGGGGAGAGGGTATAATCAGGCAGCCGTATTTGCGCGGACTCTGGGAGAAAAAATGAATCTTCCGGTGGAAAAGCGCATGGTAAAACGAATCCGGAATACCACGCCGCAAAAAGAATTAAATGATGTCGAACGGAAGATAAATCTAAAAAAAGCTTTCCAGTTAGTACCAAATATAGTAAAATATAGGAAAATATTAATTGTAGATGATATCTATACGACGGGAAGCACGATCGATGCAGTGGCAGAGGTACTTTTGCAGGCAGGGGTGGATGAGATTTATTTCCTATGTATCAGTATCGGCGAGGGATTTTAGGAGGAATATGCTATGGATGTAAGAAATTGTAAGGGCTGTGGAAAACTCTTTAATTATATGAGTGGCGCACAGCTTTGCCCTGAATGCAGGGCAAAGCTTGAGAAGAAATTTAGCAGCGTGAAAGATTATATCGGTGAACATCCACAGGCATCCATCAGTCAGGTGGCAGAGGATATGGATGTTTCTGTGAAACAGATCAAACAGTGGGTGAAAGAGGAGAGACTGATCCTCTCGGAAGCTTCTTTAGATGGTGTGTTGTGTGAACACTGTGGCAGACCGATCACAAGCGGACGCTTCTGTGACAAGTGTAAAGCTGCTATGGCAAATAATCTGCGGAGTGCTTTGAACAGACCACGTCCAATGCAGCAGAGATCGGGCGGAGAGCGTGATGAAGGGGATAAGATGAGATTCCTGAGATAGAACCGGGAACAGAATGTCACATATCTGAAAATAAGGACAGAATTTATAAAAAAGCAGGGCGCATAGCTACGTTATTTATATAGATAGAAACGTAGAAAGGTCGCATCTGCTTTTTTTTGTTTGAAAATACCGCCTACTGTGTTATAATGATGAATAAGAATGCATAATTGCGTGAAGAATGTACTTTTTCAGAAAATGAGATGGGTTTATTTTATAGTAGATACATTGTGTGACAGACAGGAAGGAAATCTGCATGGTTAACGAAGAACGTTTACATCATATGATAAAAATGGCGATATTTGACACCAATCAGGGAAAAGAATGTAAGCCGATGACACAGTATGCAAGAAAAGATTATGTTTCGCTGCGTATGCTTGGAAGCTTTGTGTCAGGAACGATTGGCTTTGCGCTGATCCTTGTGACATGGGGCATTTATTCCATGAACCAGTTAATGGAGAATCTGAATGCAATGGATATTCAGGAACTGCTGACATCCGTGCTGGTAAAGTATATTGTGTTTATGATTGCTTACATGGCGATCACGTATTTTGTTTATAATAGAAGATATACAAAGGGACGCCGTGAGGTAAAGAAGTATTATGGCAATCTGAAGAAGCTGAATCAGTTATACGAGAGGGAAGACAAGCTGAAAATGTCTGAGAATAAAGACTGGGAATAATCACTGAACGCTGCCGGGGGGCAGGAAAATCAGGAGTAAAACAAACGGCGGGAGGCTAAAATGACAACCTTATTAGAATTGAAAGAGAAACTGATCCGTTTTTACGGAAAAAATGAAATATATGTGAAACCGGCGATCCGGTTTGTACTTGCATTGTTTACATTCCTTGTGATCAACAACAGTATTGGATATATGAAACTGGTCAGCAAGACTCCGGTTGCAGTCATTCTTGCACTTGTGTGTTCCATGCTTCCGGTCAATGGACTGATTGCAATTGCTGCGTTGGTCGTTTTGGCGGATCTGTACGCATTATCCATTGAGGTATGTCTGGTAGGACTTCTCATGTTTGCGATCATCTATTTTATTTATTTCCGTTTTTCCCCAAAGAGTGGTATCAATGCGGTTCTGACACCGGTCTGCTTTAAGCTGCATATTCCTTATGCGGTACCGGTTGGCTCCGGTCTGCTGAGTGAGGCGTATTCTGTAGTGTCTGTTGCCTGCGGTACGGTGATCTATTTCTTTATCCATGGAGTGAGCGAGAATGCAAGCGCATTGAGCGATGCAGCGGAAGAGACGGATTCTTCGGTATCAAAAGTAGTAGTGGCATTGAACCAGCTGATTGGAAATAAAGAGATGTACCTTGTTCTTGGCATTTTTATCATTACGACACTCATTGTCTATGTGGTGAGAAAGCTTGACATTGAGCATTCATGGACGGTTGCATGGGCATCCGGTATTTTATTTGAAGCGATTGGACTGACAGCAGGATACATTTTACTTGGGATTTCAGACAAAATTGCCGGTGTGATCATTGGAAGCGTGATCTCCGGTGTGATCGCCATGATCATCCAGTTTCTGTTTTTTAATTTGGATTACTCCAGAACGGAACGCCTCCAGTTCGAGGATGATGATTACTATTATTATGTAAAAGCAGTTCCAAAATCTCTGGTGACGGAGAAAGATAAACAGATCAAACGTTTTAACGGAAAAAGTGAGAAGGAACGTTTGAACAAGAAGAAATTTGCAGAAGAGATGGACATAGACGAAAATTTATTAGATTAAAAGGAAGTGAAGCCGGTGCAGAATTTAGGCGTAATATTGCGGACGTTTTGGGAAAAAGCGGTGTCTTACCTGACACTTCAGATGTCCCTCACAGATATTATAGAGATCATTATCATTTCAGTACTGATTTATTATATGCTGGTTTGGATCAAAGATACGAGAGCGTGGATGCTTCTCCGTGGAATCCTTGTGATCCTTGCCTTTGTTTTGCTTGCAGTTTTATTTGAAATGAATACGATCGTCTGGATCGCCGACAAACTGTTTAACGTGGCAATGATCGCTGTGGTCGTGATCTTCCAGCCGGAGATGCGCAAGGCACTGGAAAATCTCGGACGGAAGAACATTTTGGTAAATCTTTTTAATTTTGATTTCAACAAAGTGGAGAATGGAAAGTTTTCCGACAAGACTATCACAGAGCTGGTGAAAGCCTGCTATGAGATGGGAAAAGTAAAAACAGGAGCACTCATCGTAGTGGAAGATGAAATCGTTCTGACGGAGTATGAGAGGACAGGGATTGCCGTAGATGGTATCCTGACCAGCCAGCTTCTGATCAATATTTTTGAAAAAAACACACCGCTGCATGATGGAGCAGTCATTGTGAGGGGAGACAGAGTTGTTTCTGCCACCTGCTATCTTCCACTGACGGACTCCTTAAGCCTGAGCAAAGACCTTGGAACAAGACACCGTGCGGCAGTCGGTATCAGTGAGGTGAGCGATTCACTTACGATCGTAGTATCTGAGGAGACCGGAAAAGTATCCATTGCATTAGATGGTGAACTTTACCGGAATGTAGATGCAGAATTCTTAAAAAATAAACTGGCTTACATTCAGAAACGTGAGCAGGACACTTCGAAAGTGAAATCATGGAGAGGGAGGCTGAAAGATGTTACAAAAATTCGGAAAGAAAGTAATGAATAACTTTGGCCTTAAGATCCTTGCTGTTTTGTTTGCTGTTGTTTTATGGATCGTAGTCGTGAATATTGATGATCCGAGCAACTCAAAACCTTACACAACCAGTGTCTCACTGGAAAATAAATCTTATATCACCTCCATGGGAAAATGGGCAGATTATCTGGATGGAAAGAATACGATCACGTTCAGCGTGTATGCAAAACGCTCTGTGCATAATACACTTACCAATGCGAACTTTACAGCAACGGCGGATGCACAGAAAATTGAATATGATGAGAAAACAGGGACTTACCGTGTGCCGGTTGTCGTGACCTGTAATCGTAACAACAGCAGTATTAATATTACCAGCAAAGATCTGTATCTGGATCTTGAACTGGAGGATTCTGCTTCAAAGCAGTTCCCGATCAAGACAAACACAACCGGTACGGTTGCGTCGGGATGCGCGCTTGGTGATGTTGAGATCACAGATGCGAATGTTATGAAAGTATCCGGTCCGGCTTCTGTGGTAAATCAGATCGATACCGTTGTGGCGACTATTAATGTAGATGGCATGTCAACGGATATCACAGACCGTGTGACACCTGTATTTTATGATGCACAGGGAGAGGTTGTGGATACGACAAAGCTTACGCTGAGTGTGAGCACAGTCAATATCAGTGCGCAGATACTGAATACGAAAGATGTGGAACTGGAATTCCTGACAACCGGAACTCCGGCAGATGGATATCAGGCAGGGGATATCACCTATACGCCACAGAAAGTACGTATTAAAGGCGAGGCGGCTATTTTAAATACCATTAATAAGATCACGATCCCGGAAGAAGTGTTAGACCTTACAGACGCATCTTCGGATATTGAAAAGACTGTGGATATTTCCACATATCTTCCTTCAGGTTCTGCTTTGGTGATCAGTTCGGACTCAAAGATCGATGTTACGGTTGTTGTGGAGGCAGTGAAGACAAAGACTCTGCAGATTCCGGTGACAAATCTTCAGGTGATCGGACTTGACGCAGATGAAAAAGTACAGTATGAGGAAGACAACATTGCCTTGACAGTGTCAGGAAGAAGCAGTGTGATCGATGCGCTGGACGAAAAGACGATTTCCGGCAGTATCGATCTGACAGATTTAAAGCTGGGTGCACATAATGTACTGATTACATTTGAACTGGATGAGGATACGGTCAGCTATGCGGACACTTATGCAGCGGTTACCATTGAAAGTGCATCTGATACATCAGCTTCTGCTGATAATAATGATGAGGAAACGATCAAAAGAAACTGATAACCAGTTTCACAGATATCTATAAAATCAGGAACAAAGAGAGGAACAGTAATATGGCAAGAATGTTTGGAACAGACGGTGTCCGTGGTGTGGCGGGCTCAGAACTGACAATTGAACTGGCAACAAAGTTAGGTCAGGCAGGAGCTTACGTGCTCACAAAAGAGCAGGAGCATCAGGCAACTATTATTGTAGGATGTGATACGAGAATTTCAGGAGGAATGTTAGCGAGCGCATTGATGGCGGGTATCTGTTCGGTTGGCGCAAATGCAATATTTGTCGGAGTGATGCCGACACCTGCGATCGCATATCTCACCAGAAAACACAAAGTAGATGCCGGAGTAGTCATCTCCGCGTCACACAATCCAATGGAATTTAATGGGATCAAGTTCTTCAATGGAGAGGGCTACAAGCTTCCGGATGAGATGGAAGATGAGATTGAGGCTCTGATCAAAAATAACATGAAAGACGTGGTACTTCCGATTGGTTCCGGCGTAGGAAAGATTGATTACCGCTTTGACCTGAGAGATGAATACGTGAAATTCATGGAAAAATGTGTTCCGGTGGATCTTAAAGGCATGAAAATTGTTGTAGACTGCGCAGAAGGTGCATCTCATTATACATCTGTCAAAACGCTGACAGATCTTGGGGCAGAACTTATCGCAATCCATACCGATCCAGATGGAACCAACATCAATTCCAACTGTGGCTCCACTCATATGGATGAGTTGAAAGCGCGTGTTGTATATGAAAAGGCAGCGGTGGGTCTTGCGTTTGACGGTGATGCGGATCGTATGCTTGCAGTGGATGAGCATGGAAATGTTGTGGACGGCGATCAGATCATGGCAATCTGTGGCAACTACATGAAGTCCAAAGGAACTTTGAAGAAAGATACGATCGTAGTCACAGTCATGACGAACCTCGGATTTACCCTTATGGGGCAGAAAGAGGGCATCCATGTGGAAAAGACCAAAGTCGGCGACCGTTATGTTCTTGAGAATATGAGAAAAAATGGCTATAACATCGGAGGAGAGCAGTCCGGTCATGTTATCTTCTTAGACGATAATACAACCGGTGACGGATTATTAAGCGCCCTGCATTTATTAGAGGTTATGGTCAATACCGGAAAACCGTTGTCAGAACTTGCTGAGATTATGGAAGTGCTCCCACAGGCTCTTGTCAATGCAAAAGTTCCAAACCATAAAAAAGAAAAATTCATGGAATATCAGGAAATTGCAGATGCTGTGGCAGATGTTGAGAAAAAATTCAAGGGCGAGGGAAGGGTTCTCATCCGCCCATCCGGAACAGAGCCGCTGGTGCGCGTCATGATCGAGGGGAAAGATCAGAAAGTGATCGATGAAGAAGCAAGGAAACTGGCGGAATTGATCACAAAAATTATGTTATAGAATACCAAAATGCTGGTCTGATTATAACATGGTGATTCAGACCAGCATATGGATAAAAAAATCAGGGGACTGGAATTTGGAGGGTAATACAGCATGGTTAGTCAGAAAGTAGTAATAAAAAATCCAACAGGACTGCATTTGAGACCTGCGGGAATTTTATGTAAGGATGCAATGCAGTTTAAATCACATATCACGTTCCGCTACCGCGATAATATCGCAAACGCAAAAAGTGTCTTAAGCGTGTTAGGCGCATGTATCAAGTCCGGAGATGAGATTGAACTCATATGCGAGGGCGAAGACGAGGAAGAGGCTTTAAAAGCGATCGTGGAAGCGATTGAGGATGGATTGGGAGAGTAAGGGATGGATCAGTTGTCCATAATTGTTCCTTGCTATAACGAGGAACAGACCGTGGAACTTTTTTATACAGAAGTTGAAAAGATGGTTCAGTATATGCCAGATATTCAGACAGACTATCTGTTTGTGGATGATGGATCAACCGACAGGACATTAGAGAAAGTCAAAGAACTTCATGTAAGAGATAAAAGAGTAAAATACATTTCCTTTTCAAGAAATTTTGGGAAAGAAGCAGCAATGTATGCAGGTCTTGAACATGTATCAGGAGAATATGCTGTTATTATGGATGCAGATCTGCAGGATCCTCCAATGCTGTTGCCGGAAATGCTTCGAATCATAAGAGAAGAACAATATGATTCTGTCGCTACAAGGAGAGTCACACGAAAAGGAGAACCTCCGATCAGATCTTTTTGTGCCAGACAATTTTATCATATCATGAATAAAATCAGTGATGTGGAACTGATGGATGGCGCAAGGGATTATCGGTTTATGACTAGAAAATATGTGAATGCAGTGTTAAGTCTGAAAGAATTCAACCGTTTCTCAAAAGGTATTTTTGGATGGGTTGGATTTCGGACAAAATGGCTTGAATTCGAAAATCAGGAGCGCAGTGCCGGGGAGACAAAATGGTCTTTTTGGAAACTGGTACAATATTCACTGCAGGGAATTGTTTCATTCTCGGAAACACCACTCTATATGGCCTCCGTTCTTGGCGGAGGAATGTGCGGTGTAGCACTACTGGCAATTATATTTATTATTGTACGCCAGCTATTATTTGGCGGCTCTGCATTCGGCTGGCCGTCTATGGCATGTATTGTGATTTTAATTGGAGGAATACAGTTGCTTTCCATTGGAATATTAGGGCTGTATTTTTCAAAGATGTATCTGGAGATAAAGCATAGACCGATTTATATTATGTCAGAAACATGCATTGATTTAGAGAGAAAAGAAAAAACAGATGAAATTATGTAAATAAAAATCGGAACAATTATAATATCATTAAAATAGATAAGGAAGTAAATAATGAAAAAAATATTGGTAACAGGATGTAACGGTCAACTTGGACGTGCTATCAGAAAAGAATATGCAGGGAGTGACGTGGAATTTGTTAATACAGATGTAACAGAGGGAGAAGGAGTAAAAGCTCTCGACATTACAGATGTAGATGCAGTTCTTAAAATGGTTGAGGAGACAAAGCCGGAAGTGATCATAAACTGTGCAGCACATACGAATGTAGATGCCTGTGAGACACAGTGGGATCTTGCTTATAAAATTAATGCGATTGGTCCTAGAAATCTAAGTATTGCGGCTTCAAAAGCAGGAGCTAAAATGATACATGTGTCCACTGACTATGTGTTTGAAGGAAATGGGACAAGACCATATACAGAATTTGATGAACCGAATCCAGTGAGCGCATATGGAAAAACAAAACTGGAAGGAGAAAATTTTGTAAAGGCATTTGCAGACAAATATTTTATTTTACGCACAGCATGGCTTTACGGAGAAGGAAAGAATTTTGTTAAAACAATGCTCCGTTTGGCGGAGACACATGATGAAGTCAGTGTCGTGTCAGATCAGCTGGGGTCACCGACAAGTGCGGTTGAATTAGCAAAAATGATTCATTATTTAGAACCGACAGAAAACTATGGAGTATTTCATGCCACCTGTGAAGGGGATACAAACTGGGCGGAATTTGCAGAGGCAATCTTTAAACGGGCAGGAAAGAATACGAAAGTAAACCACGTGACCAGTGAGCAATATGCGAAGATGAATCCAGCGTCAGCAAACAGACCGGCATATTCGATTTTAGATAATTATATGTTACGTCTGACCAGTGATTTCAGGATGGCAGATTGGCAGGATGCATTGGACGTATATATGAAAACACTTGACTTTTAGTAGATGAATTTAATGTCTGTGTCAGTAAAATATAGGGTTAGCATTGATAAATAATGACATAGATGTTATACTGAAAAAACGCATTTTAGGAGGATGAGAGATGAGAACGTATTTAGTAACTGGAGGAGCAGGCTTTATTGGATCAAATTATATTCATTATATGTTCCGTAAATATGACAATGAAATTCGCATTATTAATGTGGATGCATTAACTTATGCGGGAAATCTTGAAAATTTGAAAGATATCGAAAACCGTGAAAACTATACTTTTGTTAAAGCTGATATCACAGATAAAGAAGCTATTATGAAAGTATTCGAGGAGAATGATATTGATCGTGTTGTGCATTTCGCAGCAGAAAGTCACGTGGACAGAAGTATTAAGAATCCGGAAGTTTTTGTTAAAACAAACGTTCTTGGAACGGCCGTTATGTTAAACTGTGCAAAAGCAGCATGGGAATTGCCAGACGGAAGTTTTAAGGAAGGTAAGAAGTTCCTTCATGTATCTACCGATGAGGTATATGGTTCACTTCCAGACGATGGAAAGAGTTATTTTTATGAGACAACACCATATCAGCCACACAGCCCATATTCTGCAAGTAAGGCATCTTCAGATATGTTGGTAAAAGCATATATTGATACTTATCACTTCCCAGCTAATATTACCAACACATCCAATAATTATGGACCTTATCAGTTCCCGGAAAAACTGATTCCACTTATCATTAACAATGCATTACATGGTAAGAAGTTACCGGTATATGGTGATGGCTTAAATATTCGTGACTGGTTATATGTAGACGATCATGCAAAAGGAATTGATATGGTTCAGGAACAGGGAAAATTAGGAGAATCTTATAATATTGGTGGACACAATGAAAAACGTAATATCGAAATCATCAATATTATTATTGAAACATTGCAGGAAATTCTCCCTGACAGTGATCCAAGAAAAGCAAATGTCAGCAAAGATTTGATCACATATGTAGAGGATCGTAAGGGACATGACCGCAGATATGCAATCGCACCAGATAAGATTAAAGCTGAGATTGGCTGGGAACCAGAGACTATGTTTAAGGATGGAATTAGGAAGACCATTGCTTGGTATCTTGCCCATGAGGATTGGATGAACAATGTTACCAGTGGAGATTATCAGAAATATTACGAGGATATGTACAAAAATAAATAGAAATTGGGAGCATCAGTTGTCGACTGATGCTTCTTGTGTGTTTTATTAAGGATAGGTGTATGAAGAAAACAATTATAGTTATGCCTGTTGCGAATGAAGAAGCTACAATGGAAAAAGTATTACAACAGATATTGGCGTTACCGTATGATAATTTATATATATATCCGGTTGTAGATAATTATTCAAAAGATAATACGGAGAAAATTATCAGAGATTTTGAAATGAAAACGGATAAAGTGAAATGCATTTTTTATAAAGAATCTTATGGTGTAATTAGTTGCTATCTGGAGGGATTTCGCAGGGCATTAGCAGATGGTGCGGAGTGCATTTTAGAAATGGATGGAGGAGGTAGTCATTCTCCATCGGAAATACCGCAGTTTATTGAAAAATTGGAAGAAGGATATGACTGCGTCTGGGGTTCAAGATTTATTGAGGGAGGAGAAATAGCCAATCAACCTTTATATCGAAGAATTTTAAGTGGAGGCGGAACAATACTTTCCAATCTGGTTTTGGGTACAAAACTGAGAGATATGACAAGTGGATTCGAAGGATTTCAACGTTATGTTTTGGAAAGTATGGATTTAAAAGCATTTTTGTCGACTGGACATATGTACCAGACAGAGATGCGGTACTATTGCCGAAATTATCATACGATTGAAGTCCCAATTCATTATGTGGGTGGCTCCTCTAGCTTGAAATTTAAATCTGTTAAAGAAGCATTAAAAATTTTGTTTCAATTGAAAAAAAATGAAACCAAAGTGATGAAAAAAGTGGAGAAATAAATGGAAAAGTATAAATTTCTGATTCTTGGAGCTGGACCTGCCGGATTGACATTTGCTAACAGATTGCAGCAAAACGCAGAAGAGTCATTCTTAGTGCTTGAAAAGGAAAAAGAAGCAGGAGGGCTATGCAGGTCAGTTGAGATGGATGGTGCACCGCTTGATATTGGAGGAGGACATATATTAGATGTTGCAAGACCACATGTGAACCAGTTTCTATTTGAATTTATGCCAGAGAGTGAATGGAATTTGTTTACAAGAAATTCTCAAATAAATTTGCGAGGGGCATTAATTGATCATCCAATAGAAGCAAATATTTGGCAACTTCCAATTGAACAGCAGATTGAGTATATAAAGTCAATTGCGCAAGCTGGATGTGTTCAGAAAAAAAAGAAGCCTGAAAATTTTATCGAATGGATAAACTGGAAGCTTGGAGATAAGATTGCAGACGATTATATGTTGCCATATAATCAGAAAATGTTTTCAAAGGAATTAAATCAGTTAGGAACATATTGGCTTGAAAAATTACCTGACGTATCCTTTGAAGATACACTTCGAAGCTGTTTGAAAAAAAAAGCATATGGAAAAGAGCCTGGACATGCAAGATTCTATTATCCCAAAAAATATGGGTATGGAGAAGTGTGGCTGCGTATGGCTGATAAAATTAAAAAATATATATGCTATTCACAGAGTATAAAAAAAGTTGATTTTGTAAATAGAATTGTTACTACTAAGAACGGAAATATATATCAGGCTGAAAAAATCATTTTTACAATTCCATGGACAAGTGTAGATGAATTTTATGGAATGCCAGATGATATAGAAAAGATGATACCTCAATTAAAACATAATGCTGTGGAAATTAGATATTATCCAGATAATCTGGAAACAAATGCACACTGGATATATTATCCGGATTTAACACTGCCATATCATCGTATTTTAGTTCGACCTAATTTTTGCTTGAATAGTAGGGGATATTGGACAGAAACAAATGCTGAGAGAACCGACATGTTTTCTTCACAGGATTCAGATAAGTTTTGTTATATGAATCAATATGCATATCCATTAAATACAATTGATAAACCATATGTTATGAAAAAATTACTTATATGGGCAGAAAGCAATCAGGTTTATGGATTAGGACGTTGGGGTGAACATCAACATTATAATTCAGATGTAACGGTTGAGCGTGCGATGAATTTAGCTGAAAAATTAATTGAAAAATAACAAAATCTTTTTAAGAAATGTTTAATTTTATAGTTTAGGTACAGATTAAGTCTATAAAAGTTGAGTTGATGAAGAAAAAATGATAGAATACAAAAAAATATAATTACGGAGGAAACTTTTCATGAAAGGTATTATACTTGCAGGTGGTTCTGGAACCAGATTATATCCATTAACAAAAGCAATTTCAAAACAGATTATGCCAGTTTATGATAAGCCAATGATCTATTATCCGCTCTCTACATTAATGCTTGCGGGAATCAGAGAAGTTCTTATTATTTCAACTCCGAGAGATCTTCCAGTATTTGAAGAACTTTTTGGAGATGGAAGTCAGCTTGGAATGTCTTTCTCTTATGCAGTTCAGACAGAGCCGAGGGGATTGGCGGATGCATTTATTATAGGAGAAAAGTTTATTGGAAAAGATGCTGTCGCTTTGGTATTAGGTGATAATATTTTCTATGGACAGAGCTTTTCAAAAGTATTAAGAAGTGCAGCAGAAAGAACAGAGCATGAAGCAGGGGCAACTATTTTTGGATATTATGTAAGAGATCCAAGAGAATACGGGGTTGTAGAATTTGATGAAAATGGAAAGGCTTTATCTATTGAGGAGAAGCCGGAAAATCCAAAGTCAAATTATGCGGTTCCAGGATTGTATTTCTATGATAATGATGTTGTAGAAATTGCAAAGAATGTAAAACCATCTGCTCGTGGTGAAATTGAAATTACCAGTGTAAACAACGAGTATCTTCAGAGAGGTACATTAAATGTTCAAACATTAGGACGTGGATTTGCATGGCTTGACACAGGAAATCATGATATGCTTCTTGCAGCGGCAGATTTTGTTTCTGCATTCCAGAAACGTCAGGGATTGTATATCTCATGTATTGAAGAGATCGCTTATAAGCAGGGATTTATTGACAGAGAGCAGTTGGTAAAACTTGCTCAGCCATTATTGAAAACAGATTACGGAAAATACCTGATGGAAATTGCGGAAGGACTTTAAAAGTCTGCTATTCTTGAAAAAGAACAAATTTTCTAAAAATTCAGGAAAAGTTAAGAGGATATAATAAGATGGGTAAAATAAGTGTTTCAGAGGATTGTAATGAAATTAAAGGATTAAAAGTAATTACTCCTTCTGTTTATGGAGACAATCGCGGTTATTTTATGGAGACATATAATTACAATGATTTTGCAGATGCAGGGATTGACTGCAAATTTGTGCAGGATAATCAGTCTGCCTCAAAAAAAGGTGTACTTAGAGGATTACATTTCCAGATTAATTATCCACAGGATAAACTTGTCCGGGTAATCAAAGGGGAAGTATATGATGTAGCAGTTGATATGCGTGAAGGTTCTGAGACATATGGAAAGTGGTTTGGAGTTCTTTTATCGGAGGAAAACAAAAAACAGTTTTTTATTCCAAAAAACTTTGCACATGGATTCTTAGTACTGTCTGATTATGCAGAGTTTTGTTATAAAGTGACTGATTTCTATCATCCAAATGATGAGGGGGGCATCATCTGGAATGATCCTGAAATAGGTGTTGAATGGCCAATCACGGAAGGCATGGAATTAATTATGTCAGAAAAAGATCATAAATGGGGAAGTATCAAGGAGTTAAAGAATGGCAGATAACAGCAAAAAAGTACCATTTGTGAAAGAAATATGGAATAGCCGGAAACTTATAATTCAGTTGGCAAAGAATGATTTCAAAACAAAGTATGCAGGTTCATATTTTGGAATTATATGGGCATTTATTCAGCCAATCATCACAATCATGATTTATGTGTTTGTGTTTGGAATGGGATTAAAGATGACGCCAAAGTCGACAGAATATCCATTCCTTTTATATCTGATTGCAGGTATTGTTCCATGGTTCTTTTTTGCTGATGCATGGATAAACTCAACAAATTGTTTGATTGAATATAGCTATCTTGTCAAAAAGATGGTATTTAAAATTAGTATATTGCCTATCGTAAAAGTAATATCTTCTTTGTTTGTCCATTTATTTTTTATTTTATTAGGATTTGTTATTTTTATGATAGCCGGCAGGACACCGGGAATAGCAATGGTTCAGGTGTTCTATTATATGTTTTGCGAAATTTGTCTTGTGTTGGCATTGACTTATTTTACAGCGTCTGTGACACCGTTTTTCAGGGATATGGCTCAGATTATCAATATTACTACGCAGCTTGGAATGTGGTTGACCCCAATTATGTGGGATGAAAGCATTATGCCTGCATGGGTAATGAGTATACTTAAATTTAATCCAATGTATTATATTGTCAATGGATACAGAGATTGTTTTATCTACGGAAGATGGATTCCACAGCATTGGCATATGACAATTTACTTTTGGATAGTGGTCATAATTCTTGCAATCATTGGAAGCAGGACTTTTAACAAAATGAGAGTGCATTTTGCAGATGTGCTGTAGGAGGATGAAATGCAGGAAAAAGTAATTGAAATTAAGGATATTACGAAAACATATAAGTTATATAATAAACCTTCTGATCGTCTGCGGGAAAATTTTTCTTTGACACATAAAAGTTATCACAGAGACCATAATGCACTACAGGGAATCAATCTGGACGTATATAAGGGCGAATGTGTTGGAATTATTGGAACGAATGGTTCAGGTAAATCAACTCTGTTGAAAATTGTTACTGGAGTTGTAGCTCCAACTTCGGGAACGTTGGAAATTAATGGAAAAATCAGTGCCCTGCTTGAGTTAGGAGCTGGATTTAATCAGGAATATACAGGAATAGAGAATATTTACCTCAACGGAACGATGGTAGGTTTTACGAAAGAAGAAATGGATGAAAAATTGCAGTCTATTATAGACTTTGCAGAGATTGGAGATTTTATCAATCAGCCGGTAAAAACATATTCGAGTGGAATGTTTGCAAGACTTGCATTTGCAGTTGCAATCAATGTAGAGCCAGATATTCTGATTGTTGATGAGGCGTTGAGCGTGGGAGATATATTTTTTCAGTCAAAGTGTTATCAGAAATTTTTAGATTTTAAGAAAGCTGGAAAAACAATTCTTTTTGTATCGCATGATCTAAGCAGTATTATTAAGTATTGTGATAGAAGTTTATTGATTCATCAGGGCAAACAGATTGCTGTGGGAAAGTCTTCAGAGATTGTAGATATTTATAAAAAGATTCTAGTAAATCAGTTTGATGAAAAAGATGTAGAAAAACTTTCTGCTAATGCGGACTCAGGTGATAAGAATCAGACAAAGGAAGAATTCCAGCAGACTATGAATGCAGATAATCAAACGTCTGAAAACAATAGTGAAGAGCCAGATAAAATGTCAGGTGTGTGGAAAGAAAAAATGGTAAATAATCCAAAGGCAGTCACTTATGGAAATGGTGTTGCTGAAATTATTGACTATGCAGTGATAGATGAACATGGAAATTTAAATCCATCTATTTATAAAGAGACTTATTTTTCAATCCGCATGAAAGTACAGTTTTTTAAGGATGTGGAAAATCCTATTTTTGCCTATACCTTAAAGGATATTAAAGGTACAGAGATTACCGGAACGAATACAATGTTGGAAAAGCAAACTCTTGAACGTGTAAAAGCCGGGGATATTGTTACTGTCGATTTTAATCAGAAGATGTGCTTACAGGGAGCAAATTATCTCCTTGCATTAGGCTGCACGGGTTATGAAGCTGGTGAATTTACAGTATATAGCAGATTGTATGATATTTGTAACATTGAAGTTGTTTCAGATTGCAATACAATTGGATATGTGGATATGGATGCTAAGGTATCTTATTTATAGGAGTACTTATGGAAAATATTGGAAAAGTAATAATGAATTATGATTATTATAGTGGTACAGATTTATATAGTGATGGCGATGTGGAAGATACTTTGCTTGAAATTGTAAAAACGCACGATAAAAGAGACTTTCCTTCCATAATTGCAGAGTCAAAATCATGGCCTGTTCTGTATCATCTTTCAGAAGTCAGAACCAATATTTTAAACTGGTATCCATTTGAGAAAAATGCCAGTGTATTGGAAGTGGGAGCTGGTTGTGGAGCAATTACAGGGGCTATAGCTGATAAAGTTGCGAAAGTAACAGCAATCGATCTTTCAAAAAGAAGAAGTTTGATCAATGCATACCGGAATCAGGACAAAGATAATCTTGAGATCATGGTAGGTAATTTTAATGACATAGCGGCAGGAATTAGTGAACAGTATGATTATGTTACTTTAATTGGTGTCCTGGAATATGGAGAATGTTATATTCCGGGAGAAAATTCCTATCAGGTGTTTTTAGAAAAAATAAGAGGTTTATTAAAATCGAATGGAAAAGTTTTGATTGCAATTGAAAATCAGCTGGGATTAAAATATTTTGCAGGCTGCAGAGAGGATCATGTCGGAAGATATTTTGAAGGAATTGAAGGTTATACGAATACTTCCGGGGTGAGAACATTTTCAAAAAAAGCAATTACAAATTTATTGTTGGAGAGCGGATATGACAACGTGCAGTTTTATTATCCGTATCCGGACTATAAACTACCGACAACAATATATACAGACGATTTTCTTCCGGCAAAGGGAGAGTTAAGTAATAATGCCAGAAATTTTGATGGTGATAGAATGGTGCTTTTTGATGAGACAAAAGCATGGGATACTGTATTAGAAGCCGGATTATTTCCAGAGTTTTCCAATTCATTTTTTATTGCAGCAACAAAGAGGGAGTAAGGAATGCAGAAAACGATTTATTCCAAAAGCTCTATTGAGCGTAAAAATGAGTATAAAATTATTACAAGAATTTATGAAGAAGATGGTGTAAGGAAAGTCGAGAAAGCGGCACAGAATGAAAATGCTGCTTATCATGTAGAACGAATGGCACGAATTGCAAAGACGAATCCTTATACGACAGAAAGGGTAATGCTTGCACCGTGTGAGAAGATTGCACTGGGAAAAGTAGTTTTACCATATATTACGGGAAACAGACTGGATCAGCAGATAGATGAACACGCCAAAAAACATGAATGGAATGCTATCTATGAAGATATAAAATTACTTAACAATATTATCATGAATGTTGAACATAAATATCCTTTTCAGACATGTGGAGAATTTGAGGACATGTTTGGAGCGCATCCACAGTTGGACGGGTATGAGTCAGCATCTAATGTGAACGTTGATATGGTTGCGTCAAATATTATTTTGGCAGATCAGATATATATTATTGATTATGAGTGGGATTTTGAATTTTTAATCCCATTAAAATATATTGTATACAGAAGTATCTTATTGAATGGTACGATTAATACTTTACCAGATGATGTGAAGGGTAAAGTTATGGAGTTATTAGAGATATCGAAAGAGGAAGAATTGATTTTCTTTCAGATGGAGGTGGCATTCCAGCACTACATTACAGGAGTGTCTTTAATAGATTTATATTCTGGAATGAGTATAAAAAATTATCGAATTAATACGGATGATTTATTAAATACATTATATACAGCTAAAATAGTAACAGAACAAAATAAAAAATTGATTGAAAAAACGTTCTGGCTTCATGAAAAGGCAAATTTAAAATTAGATGTAAAAGAGTATTTGGGACATAAAATACGAATTGAACTCGTCGACAAGCCGGCAATTATAAAAGATTTAGAAGTATTTACAGTAAAAGATAATGTTTGCTTCAAAGTAGAGTTCACTACAAATTCAGACTTATATTTATATGAACAACATTATTATCAGACAGTTCCTGTGGTAGAAGTGGTACCACAAGATTGTGAATTTGTTCAAATAAGTTATAAAGTGCAGAAACTTGAACAAAATGCAAATGAATATATAGGAACATTTATAAAACATGTTCACGAAGAAAGCGAACTTCAGTTAATAAAAAATAGTCGGGCGTGGAAAGCAGTTACATTTGCAAAAAAATTATTTGGAAAAAAATAAAGGAAAAATAAATGGACGTATCAATTATAATTCCTACTAAAAATGGCGGGGAATTATTCGAACAAGTTTTAAAGAAAATATTTGAACAGAAGACAAGATATGAATATGAGGTCATCTGCGTTGATTCCGGTTCATCGGATAATACGATTGAGATAATAAAAAAATTTCCATGTAGATTGTATCAGATATTGCCAGAAGAATTTGGGCATGGAAAAACAAGAAACTATGGAGCGTCAAAGGGAACAGGGGAATTTATTATATTTATCACACAGGATGCGCTTCCGGTTGATGAGTATTGGCTTGAAAATTTTATTGATGCAATGAAAATAGATGAAGAAGTTGTCGGAGGGTTTGGAATTCATAAACCGTATCCGGAATGCAATGTATTAGATCAAAGGGATATTACATTGCATTTTAAGGGATTTGGAGACAAAAATACTATTTATTATATGGATGATCCAGTAAGGTATGAGACAGAAGAAGGGTATCGACACTTTTTGGCATTTTTTTCAGATAATAATGCATGTCTGCGAAGGAGTGCATGGGAAAAATATCCATATCCAGATGTAAATTTTTCAGAAGATCAGATTTGGGCAAAACAGATGATAGAACTCGGATATAAGAAAATATATTGTCCAACTGCTGCTGTATATCATTCCCATAATTATCCGCTTAAGACCTATTTTAAGCGTTATTATGATCAATATAAGGCGATTTATCAGATCCACAAATACCAGATGTATACATCACTAAAAGGTATGATTCATGGAATGTTGTATCTGGTAGGACGTGACTTGAAATATATCTGGAATCCTAAAAATAAAATTAGTCATAAGTTGAAATGGTCACACTATGCATGGGTGAGAAATCGGTATCAGAGTATAGCAGGGTATATTGGAGGGTGTTATCATGCATTCCCGGAGTCTGTGAAAAAATATTTTGATGAACGGATATCACAACAATATGATCAGATTTATGATAATGATGGAGAAAAGCAGAGAATGAGTGATAAAAAGACATTTTTGAAATGGTTGTTTATTGATCCGGATCATTTGGATAAAAATGGTGATATTTTGTGGGAGAAAAAAGCATCGGTATTTGGCGGTATTGATGTAATTGGACAGTATCATTTTGCAATTAAACAGCAGAGAGCTTCCTTTGATGTAAAGGCATATGAAAATGCAAAAAATAGTAAAAAAATTTTGAATTGGATTATACCGGAAATGGGAGTTTGCTCTGGTGGTCACATCAATATTTTTCGGTTTGTTATGATGCTGCAAAAGGCTGGTTTTCAAAATAAAATTTATATTCTTGAACCACAGGCATTACATTCAGATGAGGAATGCAGAGTTTTTTTGAAAAAAAATTATGTATTAGACATTGATGAAGTGGAAGTTCATGTGGATATCAAACAAATGGGATTTGCGCATGCAACAATTGCAACTGCATGGAATACAGCATATTATCTGAGAGATTTTAACAATACAGTTAGTAAATTCTATTTTGTCCAGGATTTTGAACCGCTCTTTTTTCCGGTAGGATCTGATTATGCGTTTGCCGAAAATACATATAAATTCGGCTTCCGTGGATTGACAGCAGGAGACTGGCTGAAAAATAAATTACATGATGAATATGGAATGCAAACAAATAGCTTTTTGTTTTCCTATGATAATGAATTATATCAGGCTGGAAAGAAAAGAGATGCAGTGCCTCGTATTTTCTTTTATGCACGTCCTGTGACAGCGAGAAGAGATTTTGAGTTAGGTTTGCTAGCGTTGAATGAGATAACAAAAAGAAATTCAGATGTAGAGGTTGTTTTCGCCGGATGGGATGTTAGCAATTATCGAATTCCTTTCAAACATCAAAACCTTGGAAGTGTTGCATTGGATAAACTTGCTGATTTATATGCACAATGTGATATGTGCCTGGTAATTTCAGGTACGAATCTTTCACTTCTTCCACTTGAAGTTATGGCATCTAATTCTGTCCCTGTTTGTACAACAGGTGCAAATAGTGAATGGCTTGTGAACGATGAAAATGCAGTTATGGTAGATACGGACCCAAATGCAATTGCAGATAAGGTTTGCTATTACTTTGAGCATCTTGATGAGTTAGCTGTTATTAGAGAGAAGGGACTCAAATTTGCGCGTGCAACTTCATGGGAAGCAGAAGGTGAAAAAGTTAGAAGAGCCATTGAAGAGGGAATAAATGAAGATGAGAAAAATATTAGTATTAGGCGGTAATGGATTTCTGGGAAGAAATTTATGTAATCATCTCGTAGCAATGGGAGAAGACGTATATAGTTTTGATATGTCGCTGCCTGAGATAGGAAATCCGGAGATTCATTATATTGAAGGAGATTTTTTTGACGATTATACGTTAAAGAAAATAATCGAGGGCATGGATGTAATATTTCATGCAATTTGTACATTGAATCCAGGGAATTCTAATGAAAAATGTATATTGGGATATGAAAGAGATTTTGTACAAACGGCGAAACTCTGTTCGTTTATTAAGGACACAGAGTGTAGAATGATATTTTTTTCATCTGGTGGTACGGTATATGGAAATCAAGTAGAACAACCAATTAAGGAGACGGCAGTTCCGGTTCCGATTAATCATTATGGAAATTTAAAATTGTGCATAGAAAACACAATAAGAACTTTTAATTTTCAGATGAAAAAAAATATGTTGGTTGCTCGAATTTCAAATCCATATGGTCCAGGACAGGATTATCATAAAGGGGTAGGATTTATTGATGCAGCGATAAAAAGGTCATTACATCATGAAACAATTGAAATATGGGGGGATGGAAATATTATCAGAGACTATATTTTTATTGATGATGTATGTAAAATGTTATATTCACTTATAGATTATCACGGGGATATAGAGGTATTTAATCTGAGTTCCAATACTGGCACATCTCAAAATGATGTTATAAATATATTGAATAAGATAATACCACATGTTCAGGTAAAGTATCTTCCGGCAAGACCTGTGGATGCAAAGAAAATTGTATTGGATAATACAAGAATTCAATCTATATGCAATCTGCAGATGGTTTCACTTGAAGATGGAATTCGTCGGTATTATGATTATATACAGCAAAGGAAGCAATAGAGATGAATGCGAATATGAGTTGTTTGATATCAATATTTACTATTATATTTATATATGCACTGATTGCGGTGGCAATTTTAAAGTTTGATTTTAATGCAAATTACAGGACATGGAATAGAAAAGATAAATTTGTATCTATCGGAATGATTATTATATTCATGATAATTATGTTTTTGAAGGCTTGTCGTATGGAAGGACTGCTGACATCAGAAAAGGTAGTATCTTTACAATGGAATCAGCTTTTGTTACAGATTTTTAATGATGATATTCCAATGGTATTTAGTGCTATTTTTACTATAACGGTTATCCCATCCATAGTAATTGCTGCAGCAGCGATGGATACTTTGGGTAAAAAGTATCGCACGTTATCATTGCCATTATATTTTTATATACTTTTATTTGGAATTAATAGTAAGTTCTATTCAGTATCATTATCAAACACAGTAACATGGGTCATTATTTTAATTTTGACGATGATGATTTTGGGAGGCATTAAGTGCTTGGAACAGGGATGCACGAAAAGCAGAATATGTTTATTAGCACTTATGGCAGTAACCGTCATTTTATTAGTTGTTTTAAACCATGGAGTGGATGTTTTTACAGTTATTTTCTATATTGTATTATGGATTGAAAATATATTGGCAGCATTTGTGATTAACAGAGCATATATTTTGAGAAAAATTTGGTGGATGCTAATTTGTTTATTAAGCTATATAGGATTGTTTTTATTACATTTGTATGTGGCGTAGATTTACTTGGAAAATGAGGAAAATTTATGGTCTATGTGCGTGGAGTTGTCGTGTGTTTATTTATATTGGGTATAATGCCATATTTATATGGCGCTTTATGGAACAAATGTTTTGAAACACACAAAAAGACGTATCAGTTATTTTATATTGGCTATATACAGATATTTGCGATTTTTGGAATTTGTGCTATTCCGGCAACAGTAATAAAAGTGCCGTTTCATTTAATGGCAGATATTTTATTGGTGATTTATTTGATAATTAGCCTGGCTGCTATTATTGTTTTGAGAAAAGATATATTGAAAAAAATGAGGGACAGATCAATAGGCATTACAGATAGTAATCGAAAGTTTGTGATTTTGGTGGTTCTGCTTGTAATGATAGTACTCTGTTTCACACAGCCTAAAATAGATGATAGTACGGTATCAATTGCAGGTACGGCATTACAGACAGATCGAATGTATCAATATAATGCATATACAAAAAAAGAAATTATCAATGTAAACTGGAAAGAACGCCTTGCACCAGTAGAAATGTTTTTTAGTTGTCTTACATTTTATTCAAAAGTTCCGGTTTCTGTTATTGTTTATGTGGTTTTTCCAATATTTATGATTCCAGTTTTGTTTTGTGGATATTATAGTTGGGCGCATTATTTTTTTGGAGAAAATAAAAAAATAATGTGGAAATTTATGTGTGTGTGTGCTGTTGTATTGTCCGTTCCATTGTTTTCGAAATATATGACAGGCTATGATGCATATCAGAATATATGGCAGGGAAAATGCTTATTGATGATATTTATTTTGCCGATGATGACGTTGGATATTTTAGAAATAACAGAAAATATTGAAAAAAAACAGAGGATTGGAAATATAATTATGCTTTTCTGTTATATGATTGGAGCAGAAGTTGTTTATTATCCAGGAATAGTCTTTGCAATATTGGTTATAATAGCAGGAATTGCCCTTTATTTTGTAAGGAGGTGCATGAAATGCAATCACCTTTTGAAATAATATTAGGAAAAATTTTTCTGTATGAAAATAATGAGTTTAGTATTATTATCTATATTGCAGTTTTATTGTTTTATTTCGTTATTGGTAAAAAAACAAATAGAAAAAATAAATTTTGTGTGTTGGCAGTAATTCTTTTTGCACTGGCAGTTCTTATGACGATTTTTGTATCAATGACCGGAAAATGGGAATACTTTATTGAGCAGCAAATGATTTTTTCTATATTACCTGCATTTATTTTGACTGCTTTTGGAATGACAGAAATTATTAATATTTGCGAAAGATACATGTCTGGATGGATTCTTGGAGTAATGTTTGTTATAATAGGAATTGCGTATGTCAATTATTCATATTCAATGGATGCATTTTCAATTATCAAGAATATATACAAAGTAGACGAAAATGTGCCACAGATAGATGCAGTTATTAGAAATAATTTGGAGGGACAGGCAACCGTGCTTGCTCCAATAGAAATTGCAAATGATTTGTCAGGATTTGATAGTAGTCTGGCTTTATATTATGGCAGTGACACGCTTTCGGGCACTGTATATGAGCAGTATGAAGGAATGCAGAATCATCATGACTGGGCAGTTTATTTTGAGGAGAATCCATATGATACAGCGCAACGGGTTTATATTGGACAGCAGGAAGGTATCAATGTGGTGATTGTAAATTTAAAATATCAGGATGATAGTGCAGCACAGGAATATGGTTACTTTTGTGCGGGAGTAACACAGGACTATATCATATATATTACTTCTGAAGAATAAAGAGGTTATAGGTAAAATGAAAAAATATGAAAAAAAAGAAAAGACATCTCAAAAGAAAGGCATTCTCAGGTTTTTCAATGATGACTGGGTACTATGGTCAAGAAGATTCTGTTTGGGATGCTATGATGCTGTAGCGGTAGTAGTTTCAAGTTTTCTGGCTATTATGTTACGTTTTGATTTAAGTTTTGAAAAAGTACCATTTTACTATCAGGATGTATTATATGACACATTACTTTTCAGTGTTGTTATGACAATCGTTGTGTTTGCAGTATTTCGATTGTATACAAGTATGTGGAGTTATGCAGGAACAATGGAATTGACATATATGATTCCTGCGTGTGTGATCGATACTGTTATTAATGCGATATATATTTTGTTGAAACACAGAGATATTGAATATCCATTGCCACGTAGTTTTTATATTTTATATGGTTTGTCCTTGTTTATTCTTGTATTTATCAGTCGGTATTTTTATCGCGCAGTAAGAGCATTGGCTAATCGCAGAGCAGATAGAAAGAGCAAGCATAATGTATTGATCGTAGGAGCTGGTGAGGCTGGAAATTCACTTATCCGGGAAATAACGAACAGTGCATTTATTAATAAAAAAGTTGTGGGCGTTATCGATGATGCAAAAGCCAAGCAAGGCAGTTATATCCATGGCGTAAAAGTTGTAGGAACACGAAATGATATCATCGAAAAAGTAAAAGAATTAAATGTACAGGAGATTATTATTGCAATTCCAACAGCGACAACGCAGGAGATTAAGGAAATCCTTGATATTTGTAAACAGACCGGGTGTGAATTAAAAAGATTGCCAGGTATGTATCAGTTGGTAAATGGAGAGGTGAGTGTCAGCAAGTTAAAAGATGTTGATGTAAATGATTTACTTGGAAGAAATCCTATTAAAGTAGATCTGAATTCCATTTTAGGCTATGTATCTAATAAAGTAGTTATGGTAACAGGTGGCGGTGGATCTATTGGTAGTGAGATTTGTCGCCAGATTGCATCTCATTCACCAAAGCAGTTAATCATTATTGATATTTATGAAAATACTACATATGATATTCAAAATGAATTAAAGCATGATTTTCCAGATCTGAATCTTGTAGTCCTGATAGCATCTGTACGTAATACTTTACGTATGGACAAGATTTTTGATAAATACAGACCGGATATTGTATATCACGCAGCCGCACATAAGCATGTTCCACTGATGGAAGACAGCCCGAATGAGGCAGTAAAGAACAATGTACTTGGAACATGGAAAATTGTGAAAGCCGCAGACAAATATGGTGTAAAGCGGTTTGTTATGATTTCGACAGATAAAGCAGTGAATCCAACTAACATAATGGGAGCAACCAAACGTATCTGTGAAATGATTATTCAGACATATAATAATCGATCCAAGACAGAATATGTTGCGGTACGTTTTGGTAATGTGCTGGGAAGTAATGGAAGTGTTATTCCCTTATTTAAAAAGCAGATAGCAGAAGGTGGACCAGTAACAGTTACCCACCCGGATATTATTCGGTATTTTATGACAATTCCAGAGGCAGTATCCTTGGTTTTACAGGCAGGGGCATATGCAAAAGGCGGAGAGATATTTATCCTTGATATGGGAGAACCGGTTAAAATTGTTGATCTCGCAAGAAACCTGATATTACTTTCCGGACATAAACCGGATGAAGATATTAAGATTGTATTTACTGGATTGAGGCCTGGTGAAAAACTTTATGAAGAAATGTTGATGAAGGAAGAAGGAATCCAGGATACAGAAAATAAACTGATTCATATTGGTAAGCCGATTGAAATGGATGAAGAAAGATTTCTTAGCCAGTTAGAAGCATTGAAAGAATATGTAGTACAGGAACCAAGCGATATTCGTGAATGGGTTCAAAAAATAGTTCCTACATATACATTTCATAAAGAGGAGTAAAAAGTAAAATGCAGCAGACCCAGTTTAGCCCAATACAGAAAATCTATTTACCGATAAAAAGATTTATTGATATTTTTTTAAGCCTGTTAGGGATTATTCTTTTATCACCGTTGTTTATAATACTTTGTATTGCAATAAAAGTAGACAGCAGGGGACCGATTCTTTTCAAGCAGAAGAGGGTGGGAATTGATAAAAAAACATTTATGATGTATAAGTTCCGAACCATGAGAATTGATACACCCAAGGATATGCCAACGCATTTATTGACAAACCCGGAGCAATATATTACAAAAGTTGGAAAGATTTTAAGAAAAACAAGTTTAGATGAATTGCCGCAGATATTTAATATCTTAAAAGGAGATATGAGTATTATTGGTCCGAGACCTGCATTATGGAATCAGGATGATCTTATTGCAGAACGGGACAAGTACAGGGCAAATGATGTAAGACCAGGTTTGTCTGGGTGGGCGCAGATTAATGGGCGTGATGAATTGGAAATTCCTGTAAAGGCAAGACTTGATGGGGAATATGTCAGAAGATTAGGATTTCTGTTTGATTTGAGATGTTTCTTTGGAACTGTGTTTTCAGTGCTCCGACAGGATGGAGTTGTGGAAGGCGGAACTGGTGAGATGAAAAAGAATCACCGGGTTTTGATATTGGTAAATCTGGATATCACAATTTATAAATTCAGAAAAGAATTAGTGGAGAGACTGATACAGGAAGGTTATGAGGTATATATTTCATCACCATATGGAGAATTTATAGATGTATTTACAGAGATGGGATGTAAATTTATTGACACGAAAGTAGAACGGCACGGAAAAAATCCGATGAAAGATTACCAGTTATATCGTCGTTATGTATCTATTATAAAAGAAGTAAATCCAGTTGTTGTTTTGTCGTATACAATAAAACCTAATATATATGGTGGAATGGCAACAGCAAAATGTAAGGTTCCTTTCATTCCGAATATTACCGGATTAGGTTCAGCAGTGCAGAAGAGTGGAATATTGTTATCACTGGTGACGGTAATGTATCGGACTGCATTCCGAAAAGTGCATTGTGTGTTTGTTCAAAACAAAGAAAATGAAAAATATTTTTCGAGTCATAACATAGCAGCAGGAAAATATCGTTTAATACCTGGGTCGGGTGTGAATTTAGACCATTATATAGTCCGACCATATAAGGAAGACGATGGAGTTCATTTTGCGTTTATTGGCAGAGTGATGAGAGAAAAAGGAATAGAAGAGTATCTTGAAGCTGCACATGCGTTGAAAAAAGAATATAGCAATATTTATTTTCATGTTTATGGATTCTGCGAAGAAGCATATGAAGACCGATTGAAAAAGCTTCAAGAGCAGGGTGTAATTCAATATCATGGTATGGTAAAGGATATGGCAGAGGTTTTTGAGACAATAAATTGCAGTGTCCTTCCATCCTATCACGAAGGTATGGCAAATAGTCTGTTAGAGGCAGCGGCATCAGGAAGACCTGTAATTGCAAGTAATATTACAGGGTGTAGGGAGACTTTTGATGAGGGCGTCAGTGGATTTGGATTTCAGGTTAAAGACAGCAGGGCGTTAATAGGAGCTTTGCGAAAATTCTTAAGTCTGACAACGGAAGAGAGACAGCAAATGGGATTGGCAGGCAGAAAAAAAGTAGAAACCGAATTTGATCGTAATATTGTAATTAATGCATATATAAACGAAATAGAGCACATAAGCAAAGGAGTTAAATAGATATGTCATTATACGAAGAAATACTCAAAAAGAACGAAAAAGTGAGTCTGGTTGGACTTGGTTATGTAGGTATGCCGATTGCGGTAGCATTTTCCAAACAGGTAGAGGTAATTGGATTTGATGTAAATGCACATAAAATCGAATTATATAAAAAAGGAATCGATCCAACAAATGAAGTTGGAGACGAAGCGATTGCAAAATGCACTGTTGAGTTCACTTCAGATGAAACAAAATTGCGTGAGGCAAAATTTCATATTGTCGCAGTACCGACTCCGGTTAACTCTGACCATACACCGGATCTTACACCAGTCGAGGGAGCAAGTCATGTTGTGGGACGAAATCTTACCAAAGGATCTATTGTAGTATATGAATCTACGGTTTATCCGGGTGTAACAGAAGATATTTGTGTGCCTATTTTGGAACAGGAATCCGGATTGAAGTGTGGAGTAGACTTTAAAATTGGATATTCTCCGGAAAGAATTAATCCGGGTGATAAAGTTCACCGTCTTGAAACGATTGTAAAGATTGTATCAGGTATGGATGAGGAGACTTTAGAGGAAGTTGCCAATGTATATAGTCTTGTAGCAAAGGCAGGCGTACATAGAGCAGAAAGTATTAAAGTGGCAGAGGCAGCGAAAGTAATCGAAAACAGTCAGAGAGACATCAATATTGCATTTATGAATGAACTTTCGATTATTTTTAATAAAATGGGAATTGATACTAAGTCAGTGTTAGAGGCAGCAGGAACAAAATGGAATTTCTTAAAATTTCAGCCGGGTCTTGTAGGAGGACACTGCATCGGAGTCGATCCATATTATTTGACTTACAAGGCAGAAGAAATCGGATATCATTCACAGATTATCCTGTCAGGACGAAGAATTAATGACGATATGGGTAAATATGTGGTAGAGTCACTTGTGAAAAAACTGATTATGGCTGATATTGCAATAAAAAATGCAAGAGTTGCTATCTTAGGATTTACATTTAAGGAAAATTGCCCGGATACGAGAAATACAAGAATAGTTGATATTGTAAATGAACTGAATGAATACGGAATCAAACCTGTGATTGTTGATCCGGTAGCAGATGCAGAGGAAGCTAAGAATCTTTATGGGCTGGAGTTTGACACCATGGATGCAGTAAAAGATATGGATGCTGTCATTCTTGCAGTTTCGCATGATGCTTTTAAGACTCTTACGATGAAAGAGATTGACAAGTTCTATCCAGTTAACTCTGATAAAACTAAAGTTTTAATTGATATCAAGGGTATTTTGAATAGAAAAGAATATGAAAAGGCTGGTTACGTTTATTGGAGATTGTAAGATAATAGATCAATGAGATAAAAGAACGGCTGATGGAAAGGAAATAAAGATGGGATATTCAAATCTGAAATTTGACAAAGATACAGTATTTTTGGTGACAGGAGGAGCAGGGTTCATAGGTTCAAACTTATGTGAGGCAATTTTAAAACTGGGTTACAAAGTAAAATGTCTGGATAATCTGTCAACAGGAAAACAGGAGAATGTGGATTTATTTATTTCAAATCCTAACTATACTTTTATTAAGGGGGACATTACGAATCTTGACACATGTATGGAAGCGTGTAAGGGTGTAGATTATGTGTTAAATCAGGCTGCATGGGGAAGTGTTCCGAGAAGTATAGAAATGCCGTTATATTACGAAGAAGTAAATATCAGGGGAACTTTAAATATGATGGAAGCTGCCCGCCAGAATGGCGTTAAGAAGTTTGTTTATGCGTCAAGTTCCTCTGTGTATGGTGATCATCCGGTACTGCCGAAAGTAGAGGGGCAGGAGGGAAATCTTTTATCTCCATATGCGCTTACAAAGAGAGTGGATGAGGAATACGGAAAACTGTATTATAAGCTTTATGGACTGGATACTTATGGAATGAGATATTTTAATGTATTTGGTAAGAGACAGGATCCAAATGGAGCATATGCTGCAGTTATTCCTAAATTTTTAAAACAGCTTATGGCAGATGAAGCACCAACGATTAATGGTGATGGAAAACAGTCACGGGATTTTACATATGTCGAGAATGTCGTAGAAGCTAATTTGAAAGCCTGCCTTGCGCCACATGAGGCAGGTGGACAGGCTTTCAATATTGCATATGGCGGACGGGAGTATCTGATCGATATATACCATGATATGTGTAATACTCTTGGAAAAGATATTGAACCTAATTTTGGACCAGACAGAGCAGGCGATATTAAGCATAGCAATGCAGATATTACCAAGGCAAAGACACTATTAGGATATGATCCTGATTATGATTTTAAAACAGGATTGCAGCTTGCAATTGAATGGTATAAAGAGAATCTTTAAAGTTAATTAACAAGTAAAAAAGAAAGAATTGGTTTGTCTATGTGTGGAATTAATGGAATTATAGATTATCATAAACATTATACAAAAGAAGAGAGAAATAGTCTTGTTCATCGGATGAACGATAAAATTATATATCGCGGACCGAATATGGAAGGATTATTTGACAGTGAATATGTTACATTAGGAATGCGGCGTCTCTCTATTATAGATTTATCCACAGGAAAACAGCCAATTTATAATGAAAAGAAGACAATTGCAATTGTTTTTAATGGAGAAATATATAATTTTATTCGGCTGAGAGAAGAACTGGTGGCATTAGGTCATCAGTTCTATACTTCAACGGATACAGAAGTGATTGTTCATGCATATGAACAGTATGGAATGGAAGCATTTGACTATTTAGACGGAATGTTTGCAGTTGCTATTTTTGATTCAGAAAAGAATAAAGTAATTATTGCGAGAGACCGCATGGGAGAGAAGCCACTCTATTATTATAAGGATGGCTCTTATTTCATTTTTGGGTCTGAATTAAAAAGTTTACTTGAAACAAAGCTGATTTCAAAAAAGATTGATAAGAGGGCTTTGAATCAGTATTTGCAATTGACATATATTCCGGCTCCACTATCCATCTTTGAAAATGTATACAAGGTGAAACCGGGACATGCATTAGAAATCGAGCTGAATGGAAATGTAAAGGAAACATGTTATTGGAGATTTCCAGAAGAAAAAATATCGCAGAATGAATTATCCTACGAAGATGCAAAAAAGCAGCTATATGAGTTGTTAGAGCAGTCAGTAAAAGATCGAATGGTCAGTGATGTGCCTTTAGGAGCGTTTTTGAGTGGAGGGATTGATTCAAGTATTATTGTTGGATTAATGTCTAAACTATCTGATCAGCCGGTAGAAACTTTCACAATTGGCTTTAATGAAAAGGAATATGATGAAAGAGACAGGGCAAAACTGGTTGCTGAATTGAATCAAACGAATCATCATACCAGTGTTTTAGATTATAAAGAAGCTCTGGATATGTTAGATGATATTTTAGAAAAAATGGATGAACCGTTTGCTGATTCTTCTGTACTCCCAACTTATTTTGTATCAAAGTTTACATCAGGTTATGCTAAGGTTGTACTTACAGGCGATGCAGGAGACGAAATGTTTATGGGATATAGCAAATATCTCATTGATTATTACAGCAAAAAATATAAAAAAATACCAAAAGCATTAAGGAAATATATAATAGAACCAGTTGTTTATCATCTGCCAGATAATAGAACAATTACCAGAAAAGTCAGAAAAGTAATTGATAATGCTGAAAAAGATATATTTGAACAGCGAGTAGCATTGATGAGCCTTGGATTTAAAGAAAATGAACGTAGGGAATTGTTAAAAGATTCATTTTATGATGTTAACTGTATGGATTTTATACATGAAATTTATCATGAGGATTCAGAGGCAGACGAAGTGACAAAAACACAAAAATTAGATGCAAAAGTAGTACTTGAAGGCGATATGTTTGCAAAAGTAGACAGAATGAGCATGTTGAATTCCATTGAGACAAGAACTCCGTTAGTGTCCAGAGCAATTGTCGAATTTGCAATGAAGTTACCATCTTCTTATAAAATAAAAGACAGGAATTTGAAATGTATTTTAAAGGATGCATTTAAAGATATTTTACCAGAGGATTTTGATAAATATCCAAAATCCGGATTTGCTGTTCCATTGGATTATTGGTTTAGAAATGAATTAAAAGATGAAATGATGAATCTTTTAAATGCTGAAGAACTGGATAAACAGGGTATTTTTAATTACGAATATATAAAAAATATTATTGATGAACACTTGAGTGGCAGAAAAAACCGCAAGAGCGAAATATGGACACTATTTGTATTCCAGAGATGGTATCGTGAAATGATGGAAGAATAGAATAAGAGGTTTGAATGATAGGAATTTTAATTCTTTTTTTGATACAATGTGTGGCGATAGGGGTGTGTTCAGTTTTTGGCTGGACAGATATACATCCGGATCTTGTCACAATACAAATGATTGGATTTACCAGTATTTTGCTTATATATATATTTGCAAAAAAAACAAATAATAAGCTGATGTTTGGCTTGTTGACGATGGGATATGCGGCAAGAGTCGGGATTATGTTTATTGATATTTATGGAAGTAGTTTATTTACAATTTTACATAGTGGAGATGATACAGAGCGTTTTTATATTCGGTCGGTAGAATATTATGAGGGAAATTACAGTCACTTTACAACTTATTATCCTTATATTATAAAAGACATTTATGAAATATTTGGAAAAAATCGTTTGATTGCTCAGTACGTCAATATACTTTGCTGGGTAGGGGTTGTTTTTGTTGTACTAGCTGCATGCAAATTATTTCATGTAAAAGAAAAATGTGTAATATTCATTATGGCATACCTTGCGCTGCTTCCAAATTATATTTGTATTAGCAGTATTTTGTTAAGAGAAAGTATCATGATATTTTTGGATACATGGGGCTTTTATCTTTGCCTTAAATGGATGAAAAAGAAGCTGTTTATAAGTCTTATTATGGCATTCGTTGTAACATTTCCGGCGATTATCCTGCATTCTGCATCCATTGGATTATGGATCGGCTTTGCACTCATTTATGCTTTTTGGGATGTTGGAACTCAAAGGTTTGCATTTCAGGCAAAAACAATTTTTGTTTTACTGCTTGGCATTGCAGCTATTATTTTATTGAATTTTTCAAGTTATCGTAATTTGATTATGGCATATTTACCGACCAATCTTAGTATTGAAAGTATTACATCAAAGGAATTTGCAGCAGGGGATTCTGATTATTTGATGAATATACAGGTAAATAATGGTGTGGAACTTATTTTCTGGACGATAATTCGGATGTTCTTTTTTGTATTTTCACCTCTTCCAGGAAGCACAACGAGTTTGAAATATATATTTGCGTTCATAGTTGATTCTGTGCCAACGGCTGTTATTATTTTTTTGACTATAAAAGATGCGTATTATAATAAAAAAGGAAAGTATGTTTTTGCAGCATATGCAGTTTGTCTGATTGTTATCGGAATTTTTGCATGGGGAGTTTCAAACGCAGGTACTGCGATGAGACATAGGAGTCTGATTGTTGGAGTATTTGCGATTGCTTATTGTATGGCAAACGAAAAAAAATTGATTCCGGTAAAAATAGTGGATGAGACAAAAGCAGCAGAAGAATGAGGTGAATTATGAAAATATTATACATGATTACAGACTTGGATTTTGGTGGTGCAGAGACACAATTGATGCGCATGGTGCATTATGTCAAAGAATATACACAGGATGATGTACAGGTGGTATCTGTTATAAAGTCAGAATATCAGGGCTTTATACAGGAATTAAACAGTATTGGAGTTCCATTTACTTCATTAGATCTGAAAAAAAATGGTAATTATTTTTACGCAATAAAAAAATATAAGAAATTGTTAAAAGATTATCAGCCAGATGTCATACATACACATATGATACATGCAAATCTTTTTGCAAGAGTATTTAAAAACACATTGCCACAGAGTTTATTAATCAATACAGTGCATGGAGAGGAAGATTTTCTGGGAAAAAGAGCATTACTATACCGTTATACGGATAATAAAGCAGACTATACAACGTGTGTAAGTCGGGCGCTTGAAAAACAGATGTTGGCAGCAGGTGCTGTGAAAAAGGAAAAAGTACTGACGGTGTACAATGGATTAAGTACATCGGAATATTGTACAAGCAGTGAGATCAGAAAAGAATATCGTGAAAAACTTGCGCTGTCAGAGGAAGATTTCAACTGGATGATAGCAGGAAGATTGTCGCCTGAGAAAAATCATAAAAATTTACTGGAAGCATTGAAACTGGTAAACAGGAAGAATACGGCATGGAAACTTCTTGTCGCAGGTGAGGGGAATACACGGTCTCAAATAGAAGAATTTCTTCACTCAAATGATGAATTGAAGGGGAAAGTGAAGCTTTTAGGACGAAGAAATGATGTGGCATCTTTGTTAAATGCAGCGGATGGGTTTGTGCTTTCCTCTAACTATGAGGGACTGCCACTGGTTTTGCAGGAAGCAGCGGCTGTTGGACTGCCTATGATATCAACGAATGTTGGCGGGTGTGATGAAGTCGTTATGGAAGGTGTAAATGGTTATCTGGTGCCAAAACAAAATGAGGCAGAACTGGCAGCAGCTATGTTGAAGTTAATGAGTGTAACAAAAGAACAACGATTAAAGATGGGACATGCATCGAAAGAACTCGTGGAAAAAGAGTTTGCAATGGATGAAGTTATGAATAAATGGTATGAGTTATATCATAAAAAATATTAGATATGTCGAAAAGGGGTAGAAAATGAAGTTTTCCATTATCATTCCAGTATATAATGTTGAGCAATATCTTGAAAAATGTCTGTTATCTGTTGTAGAGCAAAATTATCACGATTATGAAATTATCATTGTTATTGATGGAGCAACAGACGGAAGTCAGGAGATTGCGGAGAACATAAAGAAGAGATATCCAGAGAAAAATATTCAAATTATCTGCCAGGAAAACAAAGGTTTAGGTGGAGCAAGAAATACAGGAATGCAATACGCGAGTGGAGACTACTGGCTTTTTGTAGATAGTGATGATTATCTGGATTCACATGCGTTGGAAACATTAGCAAAAGTGACAGCAAATGATAAATACGATATGATTTATTTTAATACTTATGTAGTGGATGAAAAAGGGGAAAAACTTCAAATTCTGCAGGTGCAGCCACCACAAAAAAAAGATACAACACTGGAAGAAAGCCCGGAGTTGATACAGACGTTTCCGGCAGCTTGGAATAAGCTGTATAAACGCAGCTTGTTTGAGGATGGAATTCGATATCAGGAGAAAAAATGGTTTGAGGATCTCGATGTTGCACTCAAATTTTATTTGAAAGCGAAACGAATTTTATTTATTGATGATGTACTTTACTATTATTTACAGCGAAAAGGTTCAATTATGAGTGATAGTAATGTGCAGCGTAATATGGAGATGCTGGATATTTTTGACAGCATACTTCAATATTATCAGGAAAAAGGTGCATTAGAGAAATTCAGAGATCAGATTGAGTATCTTGCAGTCTGGAAGATCATGATACTTGTGATGAGCAGAATTAATATGGCAGAACCGGATAGTAAACTGCAGGATAAACTGGTGGATTATATGGAAAAAAATTTTCCAAACTATCTTCAAAATCAATATTTGAAGAATATGGATGCAAAAAATTTTATGAGGGTTACAATTGCATCCAAAAGAAATTATGAAGAATTATATCAAAAGTTTGCCCGTAAAGATAAATTAAAAAAAATTATGAAATTCTTAATACCTTCCTGGGCTGCAAGATGGTATTATCTTAAGAAATAAGGAGTCACTACATGCGAAGAAAGATTTATGTACGTTTTATGGGTGGACTTGGAAATCAGATGTTTCAATATGCCTATTATAGAAGTCTTGTGGGGCAGGGAAAGGACGTCTATGCAAATTTAAATTGGTATAAAAATCATTCAGTACCATTTGAATTGACAAAAGTATTTCCAAAAGCTGTTGTAAAACAGGACAAAAAATATTCTGAGGGCATGTCAAGGTGGAATCAGAAGGTAAAAAAATTACTCAATCTATTAACCGGAAAAACAATGCATAAAGAATTCTTTTATGTGGAAGAAAAAGAAGATGCTGCATTTGATGTGAATGCATTACAGGTTAAATCAGGAACGTTGAATGGGTATTGGCAGACGGAAAAGTATTTTGACAATATCACAGAAGATATTCGTCATATATATATACCTGAAGTGAAGGATAAAGGGCTTATATACTGGATGAAACAGTTGCTGGAATGTGACAATGCAGTATCCGTTCATATAAGAAGGGGAGATTATCTGAATACATCGGACATGTATGGAAATATATGTACATTGGATTACTATAAAAAGGCAATGAAAGAAATTTCAAAAACGATAGAACAACCAACTTACTATATTTTTTCCAATGATGAAGCGTGGGTAAGAGAACAGTTTGCAGGTGAGAATATAGTATTTATTCCGCAAAATGAATTTGAACACTATGAAAACTGCTATGATTTATTACTGATGAGCTGCTGCCGTTCTAATATTATAGCTAACAGTTCTTTTAGCTGGTGGGCGGCATGGCTTAATTCACATAAAGATAAGATAGTGATCGCCCCTGATAAGTGGCTTAATAATTCAGAAACGCCGGATATCTGGTGTAAAGGATGGATAAAAATCCCAGGAATTTCATGAAGGAGTCAGATATGAATAAAGTAGCAGTCTTATATATATGCACTGGAAAATATGATGTTTTTTGGAAAGATTTCTATATTAGCTATGAAAAATATTTTTTGCCAGATTGTGAAAAACACTATTATGTGTTCACAGATGCAGCAGAAATTTATATGGAAAAGGAAAATTCAAGGATTCATAAATTTTACCAGGAATCATTAGGCTGGCCGGATAATACACTAATGCGGTTTCATATGTTTTTGAGACAGAAAGCAGAATTGGAAACATACGATTATATTTTCTTTATGAATGCTAATTGTCAGGCGCTTGATACCATTACGGAAGAGGAATTTCTTCCAAAGAAGAAAGATATCATCGTAGTGCAGCATCCTGGATATTATAACAAGACAAATAAGCAGTTTGCATATGACAGAAATCCCAAAAGTACAGCATATATTCCCAAGGGACAGGGAAAATATTATGTATGTGGTGGTGTGAATGGGGGGCGCGCACAGGCGTTTATTCAATTGATGGAAGAATTAAAACATAATATTGATGTGGACAAGAAGAATGGAGAGCTTGCTTTATGGCATGATGAGTCTCATATCAATCATTATGTCTGGACACATGACAATTATGAAGTGTTGCCGCCTTCCTATTGCTGGCCGGAAGACTGGAATCTTCCGATGCCGGGGAAAATTCTCATTCGTGAAAAAAGTAAATGGATTTTTGTAGATATGGTAAAGAGTCAGTCCTTGTCAGGGAAAATAAAGGCTGTTATCAAAAAAATAATCCGGCATTAATGGAAAAATAAAAGTATTCAAAGAATGGAGCAGATGAATGAACAAGATTACTTCTGATAAAATGAGATGGATAATGATGATTTTATCAATCTTTGTCAGTATGACACACATTGTTGCATATTATGAGTGGGAGGATGATTTATGCACAAGCATTATATCCTTTATTCAGTATATGGCAATTCCAACTATGGTATATTTCTTTTTTGCATCTGCGTATTTTTTGTTTCGTAATTATGAAAAGGGACAATACAAAGAAAAATTAATAAAAAGGGTAAGAACGTTGCTGATTCCATATTTAATCTGGAATGTTATCGGTTATTTTGAATTGATTGCACTTGGACAGTTTCATTTCTCAATAACAGGTTTCCTGCGGTCATTGGTATTTTGTTATCTTCCTGGATGGGAGGCTTTATATGAACCGAGAATAGGACCATTGTGGTATCTGGTGAGATTAATGACATATGTGATCATTGCTCCGATTATTTATCGTATTGTGAAAAAGAAATATATTTTCTACCCACTTACAATGATTTTGATCATATTTATCTGGTATAGCAAGATTAATTATTATTCCTTTATATATTGGTTTCCTGTATACTTGATTGGTGCTTTTGTGGCAGTAAACTATCGGGAATGGTTTGAAAATATGCTGGCAGTTCATGGTAATACAAAGGATAACAAAAAGTATCTTACAGTGCTTGCAATGTTAGTTTATGGGTTATTTTGCTGGGTAGCATGGTATTTAAAATTTGATAATTTTCTGGTGCGTATGGCAGCAGTATTTATGATATTTTTATGTTTGTATCTTGTATCTGCATTCCCTGCACCAAGATGGATTACGGTTCATACACCATTCTTTTTGTATTGTATCCACATACCATTAAGATGGATATTACAGCCACAGATCTATGGAAAACTAGGAGACTGGCATGCACGTACTTATGGAACATATATGAATAATCTGATCATGTATGTATTCATGCTTGTGGCAACTTTGGTTTGTGCATATGGTTTACAGTGGATTTTGTATAAATTATGCCCGAAAGTTGAGTCTGTTCTTCTTGGAGGAAGATAGGTCGGAAAGGTTAAAAAATGGCACAACAGGAATTAGTAAGTGTTTTAGTGATTTCTTACAACTCAGAGCGGTACATTATAGAGACACTTGACAGTATAAAGAATCAGACATATGAAAGAATACAGCTGGTGCTCAGTGATGATGGGTCCAGAGATCAGACAATGAAGATCGCAGAGGAATGGATACAGAAGAATGGAAAAAGATTTGAATCTGTTAAGACTCATATTAATGAGGTGAATCGTGGAATCCCAAACAATGCGAATCAGGGACTTTTACTGTGTGAAGGCAGTTACATTAAGCTTATAGCTGCGGATGACATTCTGAGAGAAGAGTGTATACAGAAAAATCTGGATATATGTGAAAAAAATCATTGGGACATTGTTTTCTCAAGAATGGAGGCATTTAATAGCAAAGGTGTTGTTGGAGAGATGCCTTTCCCGTTAGATTTTTTTGAACTGAGTGCGGGAGAACAGTATCAAAGATTGCTGAATGATAATATTTTAAATGCACCGACAGCTTTTTATAAAAAGAAGTTGATTATGGACATGGAAGGATTTGATGAAAATTACATCTATATGGAAGATTATCCTATGTGGCTTAAGATGTTGCGCAACGGAGTGAAGTTTTATGGTTTGAACGAGATTACGGTTAATTACAGACGAAATGAATCATCTGTGACTTCAAATCAAAATGATAAATTTGTAAGCGTTGGATATTTTAAAACCTGTAAGAGATTTTTTTACCAGAAAAAATTTGGTCCAATGATTGCAAATAGATGTTATCGAAGCCTGATGAGCAATCTGAAAGAGTTTTTATATAAAGATCTTATTATTATATTTGGAAATAAAAAAGACAGCAGGGCAACTGTAAAATTAACAAAGTTGTTTTATCATTGAGGAAGTTGAATGAGAAAAAAGAGTGCACTAAAAAATATTGTTTCAAAAATGATATATTCGATTGTAATTACCCTTCTAAGCTTTGTATCCAGAAGGGTTTTCGTATCGACTTTGGGCGATACACTGCTGGGGTTAAACGGATTGCTTACAAGTGTGATATCAATGTTGAGCCTGATGGAACTTGGAGTGGGTAATGCAATCTATTTCAGTCTGTATGAACCACTGGCAGAGAATAATGAAGAACGTATTAAGTCCATCATGCGTCTTTATCAGAAATTATACAGGTATATCGGACTTGCAGTTTGTATTGTAGGGCTTTGTGTAATTCCTTTTTTGAAATTCTTGATTACTCAGGATATTGATTATAATTATGTATATAAAATTTATCTGATTTTCCTTGCCAATTCAGTAATGTCTTATTTTATGGCATACAGGAGGAGTCTATATAGCGCAAATCAGAAGGATTATCTGATCAATAACGTAACAACGGTCGTAAATATTATTTCATATTCGCTGCAGATTATTACAATGCTTCGTTATCAGAATTATGTTGTATATCTGTTGATACAGGTGATTGCAACAGTGAGCATCAATTTGATATTCCTTTTGAAATCTGATCGGGATTACCCATATTTGCGCGAAAAGAATGTACAACCATTACCAAAAGAGTACAAAGATACGCTGGTAAAAAATGTAAAAGCACTTTTTATGATGAGTATTTCCGGATTTGCTGTTTTTGGAACGGATAATATGTTATTAACGTATTTTGTCGGACTTGGTGCTGTTACAATTTATGGAAACTATACAACCATTATAAATATGGTAAATACGACATTTAACAGTATGTTATCCAATATGAAGGCAAATGTGGGTAACTATCTTGTGACTGAAACGAAGGAAAAATCATATACGTTATTTAAAAATCTTTTCTTTATTAATTTCCTTATCACAGGTTTTACGTCAGTGGCAACTTTTACATTGGCAAGTGAATTCATCAAATTCTGGATGGGAGAAAAATATGTCTGGTCAATCTGGATACTTGCAGTGCTTGTATTTAATATGTTTTCAAGATATATTCTGGAGGCAGCAGGAGTTTTTATAAATGGGGCAGGAATGTATAATCCCTATCCGCTATATAAATACATTTCATTGATTGAGGGTGGAATCAATCTTGTGGTTTCGATTTTTTTATGCAAAGTTTTGAATTTTGGCGTATTTGGTGTGTTTTTGGGAACTTCGGTCAGTACAATTGCAAACACGATTGCGATGCCGGGTGTGGTTTATCATCATATTTTTCATAAAAAAATTGGAGAATACTATTTATTATACGCAAAATATTTGATCTTGACGGTTGCATTTGCGGCAGTCAGTTATGGGTTATTCTTATTTGTTCATACACCATATACAATATTAAATCTGGTATTGGGTGCGCTTATAAGCATTGGAGTTATGGCAGCAGGTGTAATTGTGGTATTTGGGCGTACAGAAGAGTTTCACTATGTTCTTGAAACGGCAAAGGGATTTATAAAAAGGAGAAAATAATGAAAGTAGTTGCAATGGCAGGTGGACTTGGAAGTCAGATGTTTAAATATGCATTTTATTTAAATATAAAAAATAACAATCACGATGAATGTTATATTGACACAGCACCATATGACAAGATAGCAATGTGGAATGGATATGAGTTGAAGCATATATTTGGCATAGAGGCACCAGACTTCCGCTCATTCTATTCGGCAAAACAGATTCAGCAGCTCATTGATTTTCCGGGGAGCTATCGTTTGTTTGCAATGAATCTGATGCATGAGAAAGCACCATCAGAACCTCTTATTTATTATGACCATGGTCAGAGGGGAAAATACAGTGACTACTATTCTGTTTTGGGCAAGCTTCGAAGAAAAGCGAGAGAAGTGAAGAAAAACTGCTGGGATGGAAGAATACATAAAGAGGATTGTCATATTGAAAGATATCCGAAAGATTATTTGAAAGAAAGTGGAAACATCTATTATGATGAATTCAATCATACATCAGATGAGTATTTCCGGGGGATGAAGGAAAGATTAATACAAGAGTTCGATTTTCCAGAGTTTATGGATAAAAATAATAAAACAATATCACAGAAAATGTTACAGGAGGAGTCCGTTGCAATTCATGTGAGACGTGGAGATCATATGTATGATAATGGAGATCTTTTCGGAAGTGGATATTTTAATAAATCAGTGCGCTATGTAAAAAGCAACATAAATAACCCGATTTTTTATGTTTTTTCAGATGAAATTCATTGGTGTAAGGATAACCTGGGAGAATTGGGATTAAATGAACAGGATGAGATATATTTTGTTGACTGGAATACGCAATTGGAAAGTTATCGTGACATGCAGCTTATGACCTACTGTAAACATAACATTATAGCAATCAGTTCCTTTAGTTGGTGGGGATATTATCTGAGTAAGCATAAGAAAGATAAAATTGTGTGCGCACCAAAAGGGTACTGGTTTGAAGTGGGATCCCACTTCTAGACGGATGTATATAAATGTGATAAAATACCATATTGTGTTGATTGATAGCAATATGCCAAAGAAGGAGGCAGGCAGATGATTGAAGCAAAAGTAGAAATGTTGGAATTCCAACAATTGGGAGATGAGCGGGGACAACTTGTAGTAGTAGAGGGAGCGAAAGATATTCCATTTGAGATAAAACGTATTTTTTATATTTATGGCACAGATACAGGGGTTGTACGGGGACAACATGCGAATCTCAGAACAGAATTTGTTTTGATCAACGTTGCGGGACGCAGTAAAGTTAAGGTGATGGATGGACTTGGAAATGAGACAGTTTTTTGCCTGAATCGTCCACATACAGGCATTTACCTTCCAAAGATGACATGGAAGGAAATGTATGATTTTAGTGAGGATTCTGTATTGCTTTGCCTTGCCAGTGAGCATTATGATGGTGACGAATATATAAGAGATTATAATACGTATCAGGAAATGGTGAAAGAGCAGAGGGAGATAAAATAAATGGAGATTATGGCAAACCGTTTAGACCGCGGATTTTATATGTATCAGAAAGAATTTGAAGATAAAGCATTGGAGGTTTTACGTTCCGGCTGGTATGTACTTGGAAAAGAAGTTTCTGGTTTCGAAGAGGAATATGCAGCATATACAGGTGCAAAATATTGCGTAGGCCTTGCAAGTGGTCTTGATGCATTATGGCTGGCATTTCGTGTGCTTGGAATTGGAGCAGGCGATGAAGTGATCGTACAGGGAAATACTTATATTGCCAGTGTAATGGGTATTACGATCAATGGCGCAACACCGGTATTTGTAGAACCTGATAAATACAATAATATTGATACAACCAAAATAGAAGAAAAAATTACAGACCGGACGAAGGTGATTCTTGTTGTTCATTTATATGGACAGGCATCTAAAATGGATGATGTGATGGAATTGGCAAAAAAATATCATCTGAAAGTAGTAGAGGATTGCGCACAGTCACATGGGGCTTGCTATAATGGCAAGATGACAGGAACGTTTGGTGACATCGGATGTTTTTCCTTTTATCCGTCAAAGAATCTTGGAGCATTTGGTGATGCAGGAGCGATTGTTACAGACGATGAACAGATAGCAAAAGATATGAAGATGTATCGAAACTACGGCAGTGAGAAGAGATATTATAATAAAGTGGTTGGTGCAAATTCCCGTCTTGATGAGATACAGGCAGGTTTGCTGCGTGTAAGATTGAAACATCTTGATGAACTTGCAGCAGAAAAGGTGGAAATCTGTAATCGTTATTTAAAAGAACTAAAGAATCCACTGATTGAATTGCCAGAGGTACAGAAGAATGCAACAACAATCTGGCATCAGTTTGTCATTCATTGTAAGTACAGGGATGAGTTGATGAATTATTTAAAAGATAAGGGAATTGGAACGATTATTCATTATCCGATTCCACCACATTTATCTGAGGCATATGAGTATCTTGGATTAAAAGAAGGGGCACTACCAATCACAGAGAGGTATGCGAAGGAAGTTCTTTCTATCCCTCTGTATAATGGGATGACTGAGGAAGAACAGACTTATGTGATCAATGCAATCAATGCGTTTAAGGCATAATAGAGGACAAGAGATGTTAAGAAAACTTGAAAAAAAAGATGCACCGCTTATGATCGAGTGGATGCATGATCAGGATGTAAATTGCAATTTCCGGGCGGACTTTGCACATATGACATTAGAGCAGTCACAGAATTTTGTGGAGCATAGTTTTGATGAGGAGAGCCAGAATTTTGCATTCGTGGACGAAAATGATGAATATATGGGAACGATTAGTTTGAAACACATATCGGAAACAGATAAAAATGCGGAGTATGCGGTTGTTACCAGAAAGTGTGCGCAGGGAACAGGGATTGCTTATGAGGCAACAATGGATATTCTGGAATATGCTTTTGAGAAACTTGGACTGCATCGTGTATATTTAAATGTTCTGGAAGAGAATGTAAGGGCAAATAAGTTTTATAAAAAATGTGGATTTCGATATGAGGGTACCTTTCAGGATCACCTGTGTATTCATGGTGCATACAAGAATCTGAACTGGTATGGAATCCGCAAAGAAGATTTCAGGAGATAATCATATTATGAAAGAGAAAGCAATGGAAAAATTAAAATCGGCTGATCAGTATCTGGAACAGCATGAGAAAATATTTGCAGTGTTATCTGTAGCAGGATTGATCGCACTTGTTATTCCATTTTATTGGTTTGGATTATACACGGTTCCAATGGCAGATGATTATAGCATGGTGTTAGGAACGCATAATGCATGGGAAGCAACACATTCTGTGTCCCGGGTACTCTATTCAGCTCTGGTTGAGATGGCAAGCCGTTTTATGACATGGTCAGGGTCGTTTACAGATATGTTTGTGCAGAGCCTGTTGCCGGGACTGGGCGATTATAATATGTACTTTCTTGTATCGTGGATCTTAATTACATTGGTACTATTTGCGAATTTTTATTTTGGAAAATGTGTGATCATAGATGTACTGAAAGCATCAAAAGAAAAATGGCTGATCATTACATCTGTCGTAACGATTATGCAATTTGAGTGTATCCCCTCTGTGTATGATGCCTTCTACTGGTTTGTTGGAGCGATAGGATATACATCCGGTTATGCAGTGAAGCTGATCCTTCTTGGAATGATAATAAGGGAACTAGCAGGAAGCGAAAAAACAACTGTCGTAAAATATATTATGACGGCTGCATTTGCTTTTTTGCTTGGGGGGACAGATTATGGTGCAACCAGTGTGTCGCTTATCTGTGTATTTGGCTGTATGTGGATCTGGGGTATCTATACGAAAAGAAAAAGAACTTATATCTTTCTGGTAACATTAAGCTTTATAGCAGCCTGGGTGATCGGGTTATTAGCACCGGGAAATGCTGTCAGAGCAGAGTTGCTGCCGGAACCAAGAGGATTTTTATTTTCAATCCAGCAGGCATTGATTGTCGGGGCAATGAAGATTTATCAATGGGTATCACCTTATATGATTATTATGCCGTTACTATTTCTTCCATTTTTAATCTCTGCTTTAAAGCAGTGCAAATACAGATTTTATTGTCCGGCAGTCATTTCATTCTTGTCATATGGTATATTTTCATCTGTGTATGCACCGACAATTTATGCAAATTATGGTGCAATCGGTGATGTGACAGGATATACTAACAATGCAATTTATTTAATTTTTGTCGTTTTGTGGGTATTTAATCTGACGTATTGGATTGGATGGATTTTACAGCGTTTTTCTATGGAAAAACAACAGGATACAGAAGATAAGAAACGTTTTTCCATTAGTTTATATTATATATCTGCTGTGACTCTTGTTTGTATGATGGTTTGTGTTGCACATATTCCAAGGGATTATAATAGTTTTGAACTATTTCACTGGATAAGGACAGGAACTATGCAGGAGAATAAACAGGCATATCTTGCAAGAGAGAAAATCTATAAAAACAGCGTTGGACAGGATGTAGTAGTTTCAAGAATTACACCACCAATCGCAAGTACAGGCGGAGGAGACATAACGCAGGATCCGAATAATTGGGTCAATCAGTGTATTGCAGCTTATTATGGAATGAAGAGTGTTCGACTGGAATAAAGCACGGATACCGGATTGGAGACATTATGATTGAGAAAGTAAGAAAACTGGCTGTAAAAATAGAAAATAATTCGGACAAAATTGAAATTGGAATGGCTATCGCATTATTAGTGGTAGTGATTCTCTCTGTAATTCCACTATATGTGTTTGGGTATTATACAGTTCCTGTAGCTGACGATTACAATATGATCTTAAAGACACATAGTGCATGGGAAAGCAGTCATTCCATATGGCAGGTCTTTACAGCAGCACTTGCCACAGCAAAGGAATACTATATGACATGGTCGGGAGCATTTTTTAACATGTTCTTACAGTCGCTGCTTCCTGGACTTGGGGATTACAGCACATATTTTCTGTCATCATGGATTTTGATCACTATTTATCTTGCGGCAGCATATTACTTTTGGAATTGTGTGATCATACATTTGTTAAAAGGAAACAGATGGCAATGGCTTATTGTTGCCTCTGTTACAGTAGTCATTCAGATTCAGGCGGTGCCGTCTCTGTATGATATGTTTTATTGGTACGTGGGGGCTGTTGGATATGGACTCGCATATTCCATGAAAATGGTTTTACTTGGAATGATGATAAAGCAGTTGGCAAAACAGAATACTTGTAAAAAGTGGTATTATATATATAGTGTTATCTGTGCATTCCTGATAGGTGGAATGGAATTTGGACCTACAAGTATGGTATTTGTGATTGTATCTGCTTTTATGATTTGTTATTCTGTTTATAAGAAGAGACAAAGATTATATATTGTTTCAGTATCAGCAGCTTATTATGCTGCATGGATCATCGCAGTGATAGCTCCGGGAAACAGTGTGAGACAGGAACAGGTTGGACAGAGAAACAGTGCAGTATTTGCAATTTTGCAGGCATTAAAGCTCGGGGCACAGCGGATGTCATCCAGTCTGAGTAGTTTTTTGCTGATTTTAACTTTGTTAATTTTGCCGGCAGTGATCATCACAGTGAAAAATTGTAATTTGAAATTCAAACATCCATTTATTTTTACATTTTTATCTTATGGAATCTGCAGTTCGATGTATACGCCGATCATATATGCCAATTATGGGCAATTAGGAATTATTAATGTGTACACATATAATGTAATCTATTATACTTTTATTGTTTTTTGGATATTGAATATAATTTATATCACTGGCTGGGTGGTAAAGTGTCTGATACCAGAGATTTCCGGACGAGGGATCGGACGTGGAAAACACTATAGACCATATTATTATGGAGCGGTTGTTGCATTGCTTTGTCTGGACGTTTTGGTTGCACATAATATAGGAAGCTATGCCAGTGGATATGTTTTACAGACACTCCACGGCGGTGAGTGCAAGTCGGGTAAAGAATATTTTCTGCAGCGTGAAGAAATACTTAGAAATTCACAGGGGCAGGATGTAGTGGTAAATGCAATCTATGTACCACTTAATACAAGCGATAGCAGTGATGTCACTACAGACCCAAATAATTGGGTAAATAAAGCAGTTGCACAATATTATCATTTGAACAGCATTGTCAGAGAGTAAAGGAGAGATGAAGATGATCAGCTTTAATGTACCACCAGTAGTAGGAAATGAATTGAAATATATAGAGCAGGCAATTGGAAATCACAAAATCTGTGGAGATGGTGAGTTTACCAAAAAATGTTCTGCATGGATGGAAGAGAAAACCGGAACTGCAAAAGCATTATTGACGACATCCTGTACACATGCAACAGAGATGGCTGCATTACTTGCAGATATTCAGCCAGGGGATGAGGTAGTCATGCCATCCTTTACTTTTGTTTCAACAGCGGATGCTTTTGTGCTGAGAGGTGCAAAGGTAAAATTTGTAGACATTCGTCCAGATACGATGAATATTGACGAAACATTAATTGAGGATGCTATTACAGATAAGACGAAAGCAATTGTCCCGGTTCATTATGCAGGTGTGGGTTGCGAGATGGACACAATTATGGATATTGCAAGAAAACATCATTTGCTCGTGATCGAAGATGCTGCGCAGGGTGTTATGAGCAGTTATAAGGGAAAAGCACTTGGAACAATTGGTGATTATGGCTGTTATTCTTTCCATGAAACAAAGAATTATTCTATGGGGGAAGGCGGAGCTTTATTGATCAAAGATCCTGATATGATTGAGCGTGCAGAGATCGTGCGTGAAAAAGGTACAAATAGAAGTAAATTCTTCCGTGGACAGATTGATAAATATACGTGGGTGGATGCAGGATCTTCTTATCTGCCAAGCGAGTTGAATGCGGCATATCTCTGGGCACAGTTAGAGCAGGCAGATATGGTGAATGATAATCGTCTGAAATCCTGGAATTTATACAAAGAGCTTCTGACTCCGATTGCAGAAAAAGAATATATTACACTTCCATACATTCCAGAGGAGTGTACGCATAATGCGCATATGTTTTATATAAAAACAAAAAATCTTGAGGAACGTTCTGCACTGATCTCTTATCTGAAGGAAAATGGTGTGTTGGCAGTATTTCATTATATTCCATTGCATGGAGCTCCGGCAGGACAGAAGTATGGTGAATTTATCGGGGAAGATAAATATACAACCAGAGAGAGTGAAAGACTGGTGCGTCTGCCAATGTATTATAATCTCAGTGAAGAAGATATTACATATGTTGCAGAGCTGATCAGCCGGTTTTATGCCAGATAAGGATAAGAGATGATATTAGAGGGAAGTAAAGTTCAATTAAAACCCATTACAAAAGAAGATACGCCATGGATTGTTCGTTGGAGAAATACGGAGAGTGTCAGGAAGAATTTCATTTTTCAGGATAAATTTACGGATGAAATGCACAATCACTGGATGGATACAAAGGTAAAATCCGGACAAGTTGTGCAGTTTATTATAATAGAAAAAGAGGGACAGAAGCCAGTTGGATCTGTTTATCTCCGGGATGTTGATAAAATGAATCGTAAAGCTGAATTTGGCATTTTTATCGGCGAAGATTCAGCAAGAAAAAAAGGGATAGGAACAGAAAGTGCACAGATTATCTGTGAATATGGATTCCGGCAGTTAGGACTTCACAAGATCATGCTGCGTGTGTTTGCTGATAACAGACAGGCGGTCAGAAGTTACGAAAAGGCAGGGTTTTGTCAGGAAGCATTATTGAGAGATGAAATATGTCAGAATGGTGTGTTCCGGGATCTGATCTTAATGGCAAAATTTGAACATATACAAAGTCAGGAAAAAAGAAATGATGCAGAAGCAAATAGCAGATAGAATTGAAAAAATAGATGCATGGCTTGCAAAAAAAGAAAAACTTTTTGCGGTTTTATGTGTGTTGGCACTCATTTGTCTTATGATTCCTTTTTATTGGTTTGGACGATATACTGCGCCGCTTGCAGATGATTTTAATACCGTTACAGGAACTTATCATGCATGGATTACATCACATTCCATTTGGCAGGTTATATTAGCAGCAGTCGAAAAAACAAAGGGATATTATATTGGATGGACTGGTGCATTTACCAATGTGTTTCTTCAGTGTCTGATGCCGGGATTGGGAGATTATCGCACTTATTTTATTGCATCCTGGATCATATTGACTACATTTTTGATTGCAAATTTTTATTTCGGCAAGTGCCTGATCGTGGATGTTATGGGGCAGGAAAAAACAAAATGGCTCATCATTACAGTGATAACAACTGTGATTCAGATAGAATGTCTGCCAGTAGTATATGATGCGTTTTTCTGGTTTGTGGGAGCTGAGGCATATGTGTTTGCTTACTCATTAAAATTGATATTAGCGGGTATTATCATAAAGGAATTGGCATCAGATCGGAAGGTTAGACCAGGGATGTTGATTTTGAATATGATATATGCTTTTTTGATTGGTGGAACAGAATTTGGACCAACAAGTGTGTTATTAATTTGTGTACTTGGATGTCTTGTTATTTTTAGTATTGTAAGAAAAAGAAAGAGTTGTTATACGCTTATTGTATCAGCAAGTTTTGCTCTGGCATGGATTCTTACAATTGCAGCACCGGGGAACAGTGTCAGACAAAGTATGGTAGGAGAAAAGCGGGGCGTGATTTTTTCTATTGTTCAGGCATTGACGGTAGGGGCTATGAGAATCTATGAGTGGATAAATCCGTTTATGCTGATCGTACCGCTTCTTGCATTGCCGTTTATCATTCTTTGTGTAAAAAAAGTAAAGTTTGAATTTCCATTACCGATGCTTGTATCCTTATTATCTTACGGAATCTATTCCTCCATGTATGCACCAATGATTTATGCAAATTATGGAGCGGTAGGGCAGGTAAATGGATATACGAACAATGTGATTTATCTGATATTTATTTTATTATGGATGGGAAATATCATTTACTGGACGGGATGGATGACAAAACATTATGCAAGCCGGAAAAAACAGTCCATCAGTTGCTATTATATTTCAGTGTTGTGTAGCATATTTTTAATTACATGTGTGGCACATATTCCGGGAGATTATTGCAGTTTTACTCTTCTGCACTGGGTTCGTACAGGAACTATGCAGGCAAATATGGAAAAATATCTGGAAAGAGAAGAAATTCTGCATAATAGTCCGGGAGAAGATGTTGTTGTGGAGGCAATTTCGTTCCCAGAAGGGATTTATACAAGCGGCGCCGGAGAAATTACGTCAGATGCAGAACACTGGATTAATATTGGAGTGTCAGATTACTATGGAGTTAAGAGCGTGAGGACAGAATAAACAATGAAGAAAATATCTTTTGTGATACCATGCTATGGATCAGAACATACCATTGAAAATGTCGTCGATGAAATACGTCAGACGGTAACAAAGAGAAGTGAATATGATTATGAAATTATTCTTGTAAATGATTATTCACCGGATCATGTCTGGGATAAAATAACAGAATTGACAAGAGAGGATCCGCATGTGAAAGGTTTGTTCCTTGCAAAAAATTTTGGACAGCATTCAGCGCTTATGGCTGGTTACCGGGAATCGGATGGAGATATTGTGATTTCTCTGGATGATGATGGACAGACACCGGCAGATGAGTTGTATTCATTGGTAGATAAACTGGAAGAGGGTTATGATGTTGTTTATGCAACTTATGCCAATAAACAGCACAGTGGTTTTCGCAATTTCGGAAGCAAAATTAATGACTACATGTGTGATATCCTGTTGAATAAGCCAAGAGGATTAATGGTTACAAGCTATTTTGCAGCCAGGCGTTTTGTGATTGATGAGGTGTGCAGATACCAGAATCCGTATACTTATGTAATCGGTTTGATCTTTCGGACAACTAAGAACATCGGAACTGTTTCAGTGACACACAGACAGAGACAGTATGGACATTCCGGATATACATTTGGAAAGCTATTGGGACTCTGGATCAATGGATTTACGGCATTTTCTGTAAAACCACTGCGAATTGCAACAGCGACCGGAGTACTCTTTGCTATTCTGGGGTTCCTTTATGTGATTTATATTATTATCAACAAGTGTATTAATCCGGCTGTCCCATTAGGATGGAGCTCTACTACAGCAGTCTTATTAATTGTAGGAGGGATAATTCTATGTATGATGGGGCTGATCGGGGAGTATCTTGGAAGAATCTATATTAGCATGAATAATTCCCCACAGTATGTAATTCGTGAGAAGGTTGGAGCTTTTAATGAAGAATCAGAAAAAAATTAGTCGGAATTTCCTGTTTGTTTTGACTTTCATTGGAACTGTTGTTGCGTATAAAGCAACAGATTTGTTGATTCAGCAGATGTTTGCAAATGCAGGTGGATATGATTATAAAGTTCATTCTATGTATGCGCAGCAAATGTTAAATACAGATATAGATACCATTATCATAAATCTGCAGGGGCTGGGATTGAATCATGGAATTTCTTATCCCGTGTGGCATCTGCTTTTTCTGTTAGTGGAAAAAGTACAGTCAATCCGATTGGGGATTGCGTGTAATATTTCTACTGTATCAGCGGCAACTACAGGAATATTTGAAGCAATCGCATATCTTGTGACCGTTTACCTGCTTTGCAGATACAGTACCTGGAAAAAGGCATTGTGGGTTATGCCGGTTATTTCTGGTATGCTGCTTATTATGGGACCGTTATCTGTTCCGGCACTTACTGATAATTATTATCTGGGCCAGTTTAATCCGAATGTATGGCATAATCCAACGACAATTGCAGTAAAGGGAATTACGCTGATTGTGTTTTTCTTATATGTGGAGATCATGGAAGAAAATAGCAGGAATAAGAAACAGGAGCTGTTATTGTATTTTATGGCAGCAGCGTTGCTGTTTGTAAGTGCGTTTTTTAAACCAAGTTTCTACCAGATGTTTGTTCCTGCACTATTTCTTTATTGTGCAATAGAATTGATCGTAACGAAGGGAAAGTATCTGAAAAGAGAAATTGGTATTGGTTTTACAGTATTACCGGTTACAATTCTTGCTGTAGTACAGATGATGACCTCCTTTGGTAGTGAGGGTGATGGTATAGGGATTCAGTTCATGTATGTATGGCACTGCTTTGCAAGGCATCCATTTGGTTCGCTCTTGATATCCATTCCGTTTCCATTGTTAGTTTATCTTGGTCAGTGGAAGAACATTTGGAAAGAAAAGAAAATGACATTGGCTGTTTTGGCATTTCTGTCAGCAGTTGGGCAATTTGCATTCTTATATACAAAGAATACTCCATTATCAGGTGATTTTATATGGGGAGCTTATCTGGCAGTTGGAATTATAAATCTTGTTGCGGTGCTGGCATTATGCAAAAATGTGAAAGAGAAGAATAAAATCACGATATACCATATCTTGTGTATTGCTGTATTTTTATTACAGGTATATTATGGTATGCGTTATATTATGGCAATTTATTTAACTTCTGATTATTTGCATATATATTAAATCATAGTTTTAGGAAAATAAAATGAAGAAGAGAATTGGACAAATTGGAATCCTGCTGATAAGTGCAGGGTACTTTCTGGCACTCACTTATCTGTTCTGGGCGCAGGCAAATTATCATGACGGAACCTATCAGGCGGATCTGTATGCACACATGCTTCTGGGAGTCAGCAATACATATCGGTATAATCTGGTGTATCGTATTCTTGGCTTCTTGTGGCAGCATGATGGCTCAGCAAGGCTGATTGGCGTGTTTTTAGCAGGAGTCTGTGTACTCACTGTATACTGGACGAAACGGCTGATTGTAAAATTTTACCCGAATATGGGAATGAAAGCGTATTATCTGGCATATATGTTGAATTTTTGTATGTCACTTTATTTCCCATTGTTAAATAAATATCATTATCTGTCTAATATAGGACCATTGTTACTGCATAATTCAACTTACATCTGTATGAAATTGTGTCTGCTGATTATGCTGGAACAGTACATTGATTTAAAAAGACAGCTGCTTGGGCACATTGACTGGAAAAAATATATATTATTTATTTTATCAATGATTTTGTTGATTCTCACCAAACCTAATTTCTTCCTGTGTTTTGCTCCGGCAGTATTTATAGAATTGATCCTTATTCTTTGCAGAAAAGACGGATTGAATGCAGTTTTTAAGTGGAAACGCGTACTACTTGCAGTATGTACGACAATTCCAGTATTTCTGATCATGATCTATCAGTCAGTGGTTATGTTTTCGGACGGCGGATCAAAGATTACAATTGATTTTGGTTATGCACTGTTTTCATGGGCAGAGTATCCAGTCATTGGAATCATCCAGTCATTGGCATTTCCGCTATACATTCTGGTAACAAACTTCAGAGAAGTGAAGAAGGATGAATGGTATCGGCTCAGTATCACGACGGCAGGATTTGGTTTATTTGAGTATTTATTTCTGATTGAGAGCGGGGTAAGACTCAATGATCTGAACTGGATCTGGGGTTATGCCGGAGCATTATTTATGCTTTATATAGCGTCTTTTCTGAAGTGGTATGAAATACGAAAAGAAAAGAATAGGTCAGTGGTTATCACAAATTATATTCCGGTCATATTGTTAATCTGGCATTTCCTGTCGGGAGTGGATTATTTTATTGTATTATTGACAGGTGGAAAATTCTTTTAAAAGAAAGTGTAAAACGCTTACGGCGCAATAGCCGTAAGCGTTTTTCCATTTGTTTCAATCGTATATCCAAGCGTTTTCAGTTCCTTGATAAAAGAACTCTTTAAGTCTTTATTTGTGTACTCACCATAAAATATAACCGTTGGAAAACGTTCTGGAAAAGTATCATAATAGCGGTTCAGACGTTTATAGTCCAAGTGGAAAAATGGAGTGCCCGGAGTACCATATTGACTGTCAAGATACATATAAGTGTATGCGTAAACTGCATTACCGCAGAAATAAGTATCACTCGAGTCGATTTCTAAGGAGTCCAATGTATGGTAGGTATGATCCATATCATCCCACTTCTCCTGTGAAGTGTATAATCCGGCAGTCGGACCATAGGAATTATAAGCGGTCATATCGCTAAGGGAGGCTTCCTCCCAGAAGCCAAATAAACGACCATACAGGATCAAACCGATAAAACAGATACAAATGCCGGAAATAATGATGCTGCATCTTTTCTGGGCTTTGTAGTGTGAAGTTTCATCGGTATCGTGAAACATTAAAATGGCATAATCAATCGTTCGCATTATTGTAAAGACAGCGAGTACACTGGCTGCTGCAGTTGTTGCGTAAAAGACTGTATTTGTGGACAGGTAGGCACAAAATGCAAAAATCATACCACCACACCAGGTGACAAGAAAATATTTGTCAAGCTTTTTGAAAATAATCATAGTCATCAGACCTATATATACCCAGAGGAACATAATCATATTGACTAACAGATAGAAGTATCCATCTTTGTAACCAAGATAAACTTTCTTATATCCGAAAAAGTAGCCGATAAAAAGCAGGGCAAACAGGAAATACCGATGCTTTTCACGTTTACGGTCAAAGATTGTAAGGATAAGGACAAAAAGGCTCCAGCGCATGATTGGTTTATAGGTGTTCCATTCATACATAGGATACTTCTGAATCTTTTCTAAAATAGTTGTGTCGTGATCCGGTTCTGCAATAATGTGTGGCAGAGTACGAAGAATTTCAGTGAGATTAGTATTGCTAAATATATAAATGGCAAATACAAGTGCTACAAGAGCAGCGCCAAGGGTGATCAGTCCAAGAGAGCGAAAATGTAATGTAATATCAAGACTATTTTTCTGAGCCTTGAACTTTCTGACGATATTTGTAATAATAACAATAAGAACGTAAGCAATATAAAGTAACAGACAGAATGGATTGCTTAAAACAGCAATCGCCAGGAAAATACCAGTAAAAAGATGATCCCATGCGGACTGATTCTCTTTTAATACGATTGTAAAGATCAGCATGAACATAGAAATCGGAATGGTATTATAGGATAATGTATTCACATTGTATGGTGTGAAGCAGAAATAAAGCATTAATCCAGCCATCTTTGCAGGTTCATTTATCTTCAGGGTTCGATAGCAATAAAAGAACACCAATACTTTCATAATCAAATACAAAAATCGAAAATACAATACGATTCCGGTATTTGAGCCGACAATGAGATGATAAAGGGTAAAAAAAGGAAGAAGCAGGACAGCATTCATCTGCTCCGGTGACCAGTCATCCACTAACATTGCGTCTCCGAGATAAAAACGGTAGGTAGTTGCCAGATAATGGAATTCGTCTGTGTTGGTGTCCAGAAAAATATTACCAATAAATAAAATGAGCAGAAGAGCGAAAACCACAAAATATAAGGCTTTGAAATATCTATATTTCTTTGATAAAGTCATAAAATCCTCCTAAATAGAACATATTCCAGAAAATTATAGCATAAACGATGCAATTATGGTATCATGAAATATGTTTGAGTAAGATTTTTGACGAAAAAGAGGATATTATGGAAAAAATAAAAGAATTATGGAAGAAATATGAAGAGATCATCCGTTATATCATAGTGGGTGGTATGACAACGGTGGTCAGTTGGGGAACTTATGCAGTCTGTAAGTTCTTTATGGATGTAGATAATGCCTTCTGGATGCAGGTGGCAGTTATCATACGATGGGTTGCGGGTGTAGCTTTTGCTTACGTGACAAACCGGATCTTTGTATTTAAAAGTAAAAATGGAAGCGTATTAAAAGAAATTGTAAAATTCACGTCATCAAGAGTTGTCACCTTATTCATGGACATGTTCATTATGTGGCTGCTTCCGGGAGTACTTGGAATAAATGACTGGATTTCTACGTTTATTTCAGCAGTACTTGTAACTGTTACAAATTATATCTTCAGTAAATTTCTGGTATTTCGAAAGAAAAAGTGATATTTAAGAGGAAATCATGATTGAGAGAATAAAAAGTGTAAAATTAGATAAAAAACAGGTATTTGACTGTTTGTTCTTATTATATTATGGCGTTGTGTTTACAAGATTCTTTTTGGATACAACAATGCTGCCATATATTACATGGAATATAGAAGTACTGTATATTATTGGCATTACGATTGGCGTGTTAAAGCTGGCGGTTGACCGTAGAATGAAGACGTGGGAGCTGATCGTATTCGGACTTACAATTACGGTGGCAATGCTTCAATATTATCACAGACCCGATGAATATGTGCTTGCTTTTGCAGTTTTATTTATTGGAGCGTATAATGTAGATTACAGAAAAATGCTCAAAGTGTATCTGGGACTGGGAATCAGTTATACAGTTTTTGTTGTGATCGGATGTTTGCTGGGGTATATTGAGAATCTGACATTTACTTTATGGAATGGAAATGTCAGAAATTCATTTGGATTTAATTATCCAACAGATTTTACCGCACATTTATTTTTCTTCATTGCTGTATGGTGTATTCTCAGATATGAAAAAATCACCTGGATTGAAATTGGTGTGTTTGCAGCAGTTATGTTGTGGAGCTATTTCGGGTGCTATGCACGGAATAATACAATTTGTATTGGACTTGTGATTATGTTATGTATACTGGAAAAAGTATTGCCGTCAGAGAAGAAATTCGCATTGCGAGAGAATAAGGTGTTGAAGGCTGTGTGCGTTATGATACCATTTCTGATAATCGGTGGAATGATATTTCTATCCCTTATTTATAATGATGGAAATGCTATTCTTTCTAAGCTGAATGATGTGTTTAATAGTAGATTTCAATTAGGAAAGTATGGATTTGTCGAATATGGATTGAGTCCATGGGGCAAATTGATCGAAATGCAAGGATTTGGGAGAATAGAAGGTGGGATGGAAAATCTTTGGAATACAGGTTTATCTTATTTTGTATTAGATTGTTCGTATGTGAATATATTGTTACAGTTTGGCGTAGTGCTGTTTTGCGTTTTGGTTATATTACAATTTGTAGAGATGGTACGAAATTATCAAGCAGATTGTTTGTTTTTGTTAATGATTTACATTGTAATATGTATCCAATGTGCAGTAGAACATCACTATTTGGAAATAGCTTATAATCCATTACTCTTTTTCTCAATGATTAAATATGGAAAATTCAATAACAAATAATCAAGTGAGAAAGAGAGAACGTTAGTAACTTTCTGGAAATTATTGTGTGAATAGAGAAAAAAGGTTGCAGAGGAGTAGGATGATGATAAAATCACGCAGGAGTGCTTCGTGAAACACCCCTACAAAAAGAGTAAATTGCATTGTAATAGTTTTGTGTTTGTGTTAAAATTAATAGAGTTATTTGTCGATAAAAGAACTTATCACAAAGGGGATTGTTATGTATCGTAAGAGAAATAAAGGATGGCTGAAACATCTGGATTTTGCTGTCCTTGATTTAATGTGCATGCAGATTTGTCTGGCACTGGCATATTTTGGAAGACATAGAGAGCTTAGCAGATTATATAGAGATTCCGTTTATCAGAATGTTGTGCTTTTATTGGCAGTATTTGAATTTGTATATCTTTTTTTTATAGATGGATATCGGGATATCCTAAAACGCGGTTATTATATTGAGCTGGTATCTGCGGTAAAAGAAGTATGTCTTCTGGAAATGCTGCTTGCATTCTATCTGTTTGCAGTGAAGTCTGGAGATGATTTCTCTCGAACTGTATTGTTTTTGTAGGGAATCTATGAATTGATAGGTGGATATCTGGTTCGGATCTTATGGAAGAAGCATGTGATGCGCCGGCAGTCGAAAGAAGGAGAAAATTCTTTATTATTAGTTACCACGTCAGAGTATCTTGAGCAGGTGTTGGAAAATGTGCGCAGCAATAATTTTCAAATCTATTTTCCAGCAGGAATTGTGCTGATCGGCAGAGAAAAAGGAGTATCAGACACTTATGAGGGAATCCCACTTATTCCAGAGTCAGAGATGACAGAATGGGTATGCAGAAACTGGGTAGATGAGGCGTTGATCGTATTATCGCAGGAGCAGTATTTCGGCAAAGAATATATGGAAGCATTCTCGGAGATGGGAATTGTGACACATTATTCTATCATGCAGGATTTCGCTGATGCGGACAATCATCAGATCGCAGAGAAAGTATGTGGATATCTGGTACTGACATCAGGGATGCAGCTGGTCAGTAACCGGCAGTATCTGACCAAGCGTGTGATGGACATCGCAGGAGGCATCACAGGATCACTCATCACAGTAATTCTTACAATTATTTTGGGACCAATGATCTATATCAAGTCACCGGGACCAATCTTTTTCGCACAGGAACGTGTCGGAAAGAATGGTAAAATGTTCAAGATGTACAAGTTCCGTACGATGTATCAGGATGCGGAGAAACGGAAGAAGGCACTGATGGAGCAGAATCGTGTCTCTGATGGTATGATGTTTAAAATGGAGGACGATCCAAGGATTATCGGAAGTCATTTTGATGCGAATGGAAAATATGTGCCGGGAATCGGAAATCTGATCCGGAAGCTCAGTCTGGATGAGTTCCCGCAGTTTTTCAATGTGCTGCTCGGTGATATGTCTCTGGTTGGAACAAGACCGCCTACAGTGGATGAATATGAGAAATACAAGCTGCATCATAAGGCAAGATTATCTGCAAAGCCTGGGATCACAGGAATGTGGCAGGTGTCCGGAAGAAGTGATATCACGGATTTTGAGGATGTCGTGAAGCTAGATACGGAGTATATTAAGAATTGGAGTATTGGAAGGGATTTTAGGATCCTTGCTAAGACAGTGCAGGTTGTGTTGACGGGAAAAGGAAGTATGTAATGAGTGAAAAAGAAGTCAATGTTATATTGGTTGGTGCGAAGAGCATAGGACAATATGGCGGATATGAATCTTTTATAAATAATTTGCAGTCAGTTACTGGTTTGTTATTAACAGAAATATAAGATGGATAAGAGGATTTTATGCAAAATAAGATAAAGCTGGCATGTTTTGGTCATAAAAGAATTCCGTCACGAGAAGGCGGTGTGGAAATAGTTGTTGAAGAATTATACACCCGAATGGTAAAGCTTGGTTATGATGTTACCTGTTTTAATCGTGGTGGTCATCATATAAGTGGTGCAGAATACGATACAAAAAAAATAAGTGATTATAAAGGTATTCAAATTAAGGCTGTACCAACAATTGAAATAAAGGGATTGGCTGCTGTGTCTTCATCTTTTTTCGCAGCGTTACGTTGTGCGGTTGGCAATTATGATGTGGTGCATATTCATGCTGAGGGTCCTGCTTTCTTTGCTTGGTTACCTAAGCTGTTTGGAAAGAAAGTTATCTCGTCTATACACGGTTTGGACTGGGGACGTGAAAAATGGAAAATGGGATTAGGCTCTAAGTTTATTAAACAGGGTGAAAAAAATGCTGTGAAGTATGCGGATGAGATCATTGTTTTGAGTAAAGGAGTTCAAGAGTATTTTAGACAGACTTACGGACGCGAAACACATTTTATTCCCAATGGAGTTAACAAACCCGAAATTCGAGAAGCAAGGCTGATTACGGAAAAATATGGTTTGATCAAGGACTCATACATTTTGTTTTTAGGCAGATTGGTTCCAGAAAAGGGAATCTGTTACTTGGTAAAAGCATTTAAAAATGTTGAAACGGATAAAAAGTTAGTAATAGCCGGTGGATCCAGTGATACGGATTCATTTACAAAAGAATTGGGAGAGTTGGCTGCAGATGACAAAAGAATAATTTTTACCGGTTTTGTTCAAGGACAAGTGTTAGAAGAGTTGTACAGCAATGCTTATGTATATACGTTGCCATCGGACTTAGAGGGTATGCCGTTAAGTTTATTAGAGGCAATGAGCTATGCTAACTGTTGTTTGGTTTCAGATATCCCGGAATGTGCCGATGTTGTAGAAGATAAGGCATTACTGTTTAAAAAATCTGACGAAGAGGATCTCAGAGATAAACTACAAGTGGCCTGTGACTGCCCGGAAAAGGTTACAAAGTATAAAGAACAAGCTGCTGATTATATTTGTGAAAAATATAATTGGGATGAAGTTGTAGATAGTACTTTGAAATTATATTTGTAAATATTGTAAGGAGATTTTAGTAATGAAAAACAATATTGATGAACATAAAGTGATAGTTATCGGAGAAGAACATTATACTCCATTATGCTCTTTATGATTCTCTATGATACGAAAATAAGTTGAAAAGGAAAAAAGATAGAAATGAAAGTACTGTTAATTAATAAATTTCTATATCCTAATGGTGGTTCAGAAACTTATATATTTAAATTGGGCGAGGTACTACAGAAAAATGGGCACGAAGTTCAATATTTCGGTATGGAGCACGACGGACGTTGTGTTGGAAACAGAGTAAACGCATATACAAGTAATATGGATTTCCATGGTGGCAGTAAACTTGCAAAATTAACATATCCATTTAAAACAATTTACAGCGGCGAAGCACGTGTGCAGATACGAAAAGTATTAGATGATTTTAACCCGGATGTTTGTCATTTGAATAACTTCAATTATCAATTAACACCGTCAATAATATTAGAGATAGTGAAATGGCGTAAAGAAACCGGGCATCAATGCAAAATAGTATTTACGGCTCACGATTATCAATTGATTTGCCCGAACCATATGCTGAATAATCCTAACACACATGAAAACTGTGAAAAATGTTTAGGTGGCCATTTTATAAACTGTATGAAAGGAAAATGTATTCACAATTCTACTGCGAAGTCCGCTATCGGAATGATGGAGGCCGTTTTTTGGAACAGGAATGGAGTATACAAATATATTGACAAAATTATATGTTGTTCGGAATTTTTAAAATCTAAGATGGATACTAATCCGGTATTTAAAGAGAAAACAATTGCACTTCACAATTTCGTAGATAAAGTTGAGCCGGAAAATGTTGAGAAAAAAGATTATGTATTATACTTTGGAAGATTTTCGGAAGAAAAGGGAATACGAACTTTGATTGAAGTTTGTAAAGAATTACCGAATGTCAATTTTATTTTCGCAGGATCAGGACCTCTTGAAAAAGAGATATGTGATGTGACCAATATCAAAAATGTCGGTTTCCAGACTGGGAAAAGCCTCAAAAAATTGATTCAGGAAGCAATGTTTTCAATATATCCGTCAGAGTGGTATGAAAATTGCCCGTTTTCAGTAATGGAATCTCAGATGTATGAAACTCCAGTCATTGGTTCCAATATTGGAGGAATACCTGAATTGATTCAAGTTGGCAGAACCGGTGAGTTATTTGAAAGCGGAAATAAAGAAAGTTTGAAATCTGCAATTTGTAAGTTATGGAATTCAAGAGAACTTTGCAATAAATACAGAACGAATTGCAAAAGCATAAAATTTGATACCATGGAGGAGTATTATAAAAAGTTGCAGATGATATACCAAAATATATGACAAAGAAATAAAAAATTTAAATAGGAGAATCAGTGTGATGTCTGAAGAAAAAAAATTAAACGGTACAGTCATTGTAACATACCGTTGCAACGCTCGTTGCTCAATGTGTAATCGTTATAAGGCTCCTTCCAAACCGGAAGAGGAAATCGGTCTTGAAACAATAAAGAAGTTACCAAAGATGTATTTTACGAATATTACCGGCGGAGAACCGTTTATCCGTACGGATTTGAAAGATATTGTTCGTGAACTGTACAAAAAGTCTGATCGTATTGTTATTTCTACGAATGGTTTCTTTACTGACCGTATTGTGGATTTGTGTAAGGAGTTTCCTCAAATCGGTATTCGAATTTCTATTGAAGGTCTGGAACAGACAAATAATGAGATTCGTGGCTTGGAAAATGGCTATCAGCGAGGGTACAGTACTTTAAAAAAACTTCGTGAAATGGGTATGAAAGATGTAGGATTCGGCATGACCGTCCAGGATAAGAACGCTCCGGATCTGGTTCCGTTATACAAAATCTCCAACGAAATGGGAATGGAATTTGCAACCGCTTCTTTGCATAACAGCTTCTATTTTGTTGAGGCAAAGAATATTATTCATGATCGACCAATGGTTGCTAAAAATTTTGAAAATTTGGTTAATGAGTTGCTGCGTAGTAATAGTCCTAAAAAGTGGTTCCGTGCTTACTTCAATCACGGTCTGATCAACTACATCTACGGACAGAAGCGTCTGTTGCCATGTGATATGAGCTTTGATACTTTCTTCATCGATCCATATGGTGATGTTATGCCTTGCAATGGCACCAAGGATAAAGAGGTCATGGGCAACCTGAACAATCAGACCTGGGATGAGCTGTGGAACAGCCCAGAAGCAGAGAAGGTTCGTGCAAAGGTTCGGTGCTGCGACCGTGACTGCTGGATGATCGGTAGTGTAAGTCCTGCTATGCACAAGTACATCTGGAAGCCTGCTACTTGGGTTCTGGTTCACAAGTTTAAGGCTCTCTTCACCAAGCATCCGTACAGTATGTATGAATTGAAAATCTGCCGTGATTACCGTGACGGTAAAGTCACAAAAGAGGAACTTGATAAGTGCAGCACATGCGATATGAACTGTGTGATTAACAATGGTCTGAGTGAAGCAAGCAAGGAGCAGTTGAAGCATAAGACCGGCGAGGAAATTGTGGATGCTGATATCGCACAGCAGATGGAGACAAAGTAATGAATGCAAATAAATTATTATGTAGGTTACTTTTGCTATTTCCGGTTTTTACTTTGTTTCAGTCATTTCCGCTTTTGGGATGGATTAATAAGGTCCTGTTGAGTTGTGTAATTATTGTATTACTTCCTTTGACAGTCCGAAAAATGAAAAAAAGATGGGCTGGAATATTGTTTTCGGTTGTAGTCGTGCATGCATATGCGCTCATGCAGACAACTTTCCCACTGTATAACAGCAACATGCTTTTTTATTATGGATTTTGGATATTGCTAACAATTTATTATACGAGTTATCCAGAATGTGCAGCAAATTATTTTAAAGAAAATGAAAGATACATAGAAAAAATTATACAGTTGTGGTCGGTCATTGTCGGAATTTCAATTTTTATGCCGTCGTCATATGTAATCAATAAAGCGTGGGGGAGTGGAAGATATTTTGTGTCTATAACGGGCGATGCGTTTCGAATTGCACCAACATGTCTTATGATTGTAACTTTAGCATTGGGTCTTTACTGTTTAAAAAAAAGAAAAAAATATTTGTTTTACATTATTATTCCAATGTATGGCTTTTTGATGTGTGGTTCAAGAACCTATCTTGGAATAGGATTGTTAGTAGTTCTGATCTTTTGGTATATATATTGTGAGAATAAAAGATACTTCTATTTTTCTCTTATTCCATTAGTGATACTAATGGGTGTTTTAATTTTGAATTCGGCAGCGGGATCTAAAATCGCGGCAACAACATATACGACTAATAGTTTCTTTGACAAATGGGGAACTATTACTAACGGTCGGACGGTTTTCTGGAGCCTGGATCTTAAATACTTCTTTAAAGAAAATATGCTTAATCAATTATTGGGATGTGGGTTTAATTTTGATTATCAGATTACTAAAAGGTTCTATACATCAGCGCATTGGGCACATAATGATTTTATAAGTGTTCTGTTGAATTTTGGTTATATTGGATTGGGCATTTATATTTATTCAGTGTATGGACTATTAAAGACATTTATTCTCGATATGAGAATGCCAAAGTTAGTGGTAACTTTAGTGTTTATGATATGGTTTTTAAATGCGATGTTTAATATGTTTTACACATACACGTGCAGTATGGTGTGTTTTCCAATGATGCTCATTGCGCTTAAAGAATATTATATGTTAAGGTGGAAATAGCAAATGAATAGAATCAAACTCAAACGTAGAATTAATCAGGTGCGATGTGCTGCGGAATATTATATTGTATACGCTATTTCAAAATTATATCGTGTCCATGACAATGCATGGCTGATTGCAGAGCGAGGGACTGATGCACGTGATAATGGTTACGTTTTTTACAAATATTTAAAAAAAGAACATCCGGAAATCAAAGTAAAGTTTGTAATATCAGATACAGCTCCTGATAGAAGCCGATTGGATGAAGAAGACATCGTTCGATATAAATCATTTGAGCATTACTTGAGATATATTACAGCACCATTACTACTTTCCACTCACTATCAAGGCTATTCGCCGAACTTTGAGTTGTTTTCGCAGTTGGATAAAAGAGGGATAATAAAAGTTAAAGGGAAGAAAATACTGCTAGATCACTGTGTTCGTATGGGAAAAGCTGGGTGTACAGCAAGCACAGTTAAAATCGATTTGATGATATGCTCAATACCAAGAGAGTTCGAGGCTCTCTCGCAATATTCCGGCTACAAGGAAAACGTTTTATGCAATATTGGAATGCCGAGATTCGACAACTTGGTGGATAAATCAAATGAACTTTCAACAAAACAGATCTTGTTTATGCCTACATGGAGAGTTAAATATACAAATGCGTCAGAATCGGATTTTGTCAAGGATGAATATTTTCATGCTTGCAAAGAATTATTAGAGAGTGACGAACTAATAGAATTTCTTGAAAAAAAGAATATGAACTTTGTGTTTTATCCGCATATTGAAATGCAGAAATATGTTCATCTATTTGCATCAAAGTCAAATAGGATTGTAATACGTGATGCTGGATCTGCAATTGTTGAAAATCTTCTTTTGGAAAGTTCAATATTGATTACAGATTATTCTAGTGTGTTCTTTGATTTCGCTTATATGCTAAAACCAGTAATTTATTATCAGTTTGACAACGATGAGAACGAACGTGCGGCGAGCAAAAGGTGGTTCGATTTTGAAAAAGATGGATTTGGACCAATATGCAGAAAAAGTACAGAAGTAATTAAGACATTGAGAGAGTTGAAAAATACATGTTTGAGTGAAAAATATCAAAAACGGGTTAAAGAAATGTTTCCTATCCGTGATAAAAATAATTCAGAACGAGTGTACCAAGCAATTATAGGCTTAGAGAAAGATGAAAGAAAATAGAAATAGCTTGAAAAAAAATTATGCATACAATTTGCTTTATCGAATTGTAACATTAGTTACACCATTGATTACATCTCCGTATATTTCGCGAGTGATTGGAGCAGATGGAATTGGTCAATACAGTTATACATATGCAATTTCCCATTATTTTTTGATTTTTGCAGTGCTGGGCGTTTCCGACTATGGTAATAGATGTATTGCAAAAGTAAGAGATTCTAAAGAAGAACGAAACAAAGTTTTTAGTGAGATTGTATCCCTGCAAATACTATTATCTGTAGGAATGAGTATATTATACATTATATACTGCTTGGTGATTGCTGAAAATAAGAGACTTGCTTATATGCAGGGACTTAATGTTCTCTCTGCGATATTTGATGTGACATGGCTGTTATTTGGATTGGAGCTCTTCTATGTTACGACATTACGAAATGTTGTTGTAAAAATAGGAACAGTGTTGTTGATTCTTTTAGTGGTTAAATCACCAAATGATGTTTGGAAATATACATTAATTATGTCAGGCGGAACACTGGCAGGTCAGTTATCAGTTTGGCCAATTTTAAGAAATTATGTTTGTTTTTTAAGACCAAAATGGAATGATATTATAAAACACTTGAAGCCAAATCTAGTGCTGTTTTTACCTGTTGTTGCAAATAACCTGCTGGGATATTTTGACAAGATTATGATTGGAAACATGTCCATTGATGCCGAATTGGGCTGCTATGATAATGCTGAAAAATTACTGAGTATTCCTAATAGTTTAGTGACAGCGTTAGGTACTGTTATGCTACCACGAGTATCCAATTCAATCGCAAAAGGAGAACTAAAATCGGTCAATGAAATGATTCAAAAATCAATGCTATTTGTAGTATTTGCAACGAGTGCATTGTCTTTTGGATTATGCGCAGTAGCTAAAGAGTTTGTTCCTTTGTTTTTTGGAACGGGTTTTGATTTGGTTGTTCCACTATTATACACTTTATCGCCATATATTATTTTTGTTAGTTGGGCGAATGTTTTGAAAACACAGGTTTTACTTCCGAATAATAAGGATATGACATTTGTCATTTGCTTAATCTTGGGTGCAGTTGTTAATGTGGTGTTAAATTACTGTTTGATCGGAACTAGCGGTGCAGTTGGAGCTGCAATTGCAACAACAATTTCTGAGGGATTAATTGCAGTTTCAGAAACAGTTGCGCTAAGAAAACTTATTGATGTAAAGCGTTATCTAATTCAAGGACTACCCTTTATATTATTTGGTTTTTTAATGTTCAGTGTGATTCATGAGTTATATGTTTTGAATGATTTCATTACGTTAATCTGTAAAGTAACGATTGGCGCTACCGTATATTTGTTATGCTCATGGCTGTATATTTATAGGTTTTATCCGGATGTGATCACGTCTTTAAAAATATTTCGGAAGAAAAAAGTATGAAAAAAGTAACATGCATCAGTTATCATGCTACCGGAATCAGGAGCGGTGGATGATTATTTGCGGGACAAATGGATGCTCTTTTTTTATTCACTTGATAGGTGAAAAGCAATATTCAGCTAAAAATACAGTAACTATGTGGCTTTCAGCCACTTTCACGGCTGAGCCGTGAATAATCTAGGTCAAGCATGCTTTTGAAGATGTAGAGCTTAATATTTTAGAAAATTATGATTCTATTTTAAAAGAAGCATATGGAGATGATATGCAATTACCACCAGAAGAAGAACGACAGCCGCATCATTCATATAAAATATATAAAAGAAAAAATATTTAACTAAGATTTATATAGAGACAAAGTGCTAAAAATATTAGGGAGAGAAGAAAAATTATGCTTAATTTCACAGTTGGTCCAGTTATGTCATCAGAAGAAGTACGATCAATTGGAGCTGAACAAGTTCCATATTTTAGAACAAAAGAGTTTTCAGAAATAATGATAGAAAATGAAAAGTATATACTTCAATATTCAAAAGCCCCCCTTGGTTCTAAAGCTGTTTTTATGACTTGTTCAAGTACTGGTTCAATGGAAGCGGTTGTAATGAACTGTTTTTCAAAAGAAGATAAAGTGTTAGTAATTAACGGAGGTAGCTTTGGACAACGTTTTGTTGAGCTTTGCAATATTCATGAAATTCCATATGTTGCACTAGAACTTGAATACGGAAAAAAGCTAACCAAAGAAAAATTATATAAATATGATAATCAAAAATTTACGGGCTTGTTGGTAAATGTTGATGAAACTTCAACTGCTGTATTATATGATACAATGATGATTGGTGAATTTTGTAAAAGGAATAACATGTTTTTTGTATGTGATTGTGTATCTTCATTTTTGGCAGATTCATTTAATATGGCAGAGTGTGGCGCAGATATAATGATTACAGGATCACAGAAAGTTTTGGCATGTCCTCCTGGAATCTCTATTATTGTTTTAGCACCTAGAGGTCTTGAAAGAGTTGAAATATCTAATGTAAAAACTATGTATTTTAATTTGAAAGATGCTTTGAAAAATCAAGAAAGAGGACAAACCCCTTTTACACCTGCAGTAGGAATTCTTTTACAAATTAATGAAAGGCTAAAAGAGATTGATAGAAAAGGTGGTGCAGATGTTGAAGTTAATAGAGTAGCTGCACAAGCAAGAGATTTTAGAGAAAAGATTAAAAATTTACCGTTTGAATTAATATCGGAGAGTCCAGCTAATGGTGTTACATCTATTCATCCAATATCTGCAGATGCTTATGAAATCTTCTTGAAATTAAAAGATGAATACAGAATATGGATTTGTCCTAATGGTGGTGAAATGAAAAATTCTGTTTTTAGAGTAGGACACATAGGATCATTGACACATGATGATAATACGACGTTAGTTAATGCTTTTAAAGATTTACAGAAACGAGGTATTTTGTAAATGAAGGAAGGAGCTGTACTAAGGAAATGATAAAAGTAATCACATATGGGACATATGATCTTTTACATTATGGTCATATTAGATTGTTAGAAAGGGCAAAGGCTTTAGGTGATTATTTAATTGTAGGAGTAACTGCGAATGATTTTGATAAGACTCGTGGTAAAATTAATGTACAACAATCATTAATGGAACGAGTTGAAGCGGTTAGAGCTACAGGTATTGCAGATGAAATCATTATAGAAGAGTATGAAGGACAAAAAATTGATGATATATTACGACTTGATGTAGATATATTTACAGTAGGTTCTGACTGGAAAGGGAAATTTGATTATCTAAATGATTACTGTAAGGTTATTTATCTTGAAAGAACCGAAGGAGTATCAAGTTCTGAAATCAGATCGGAAAAGAGAAAATTGCGAATAGGGACTAAGGGAAAAAATGGACTTTGTGATAAATTCGTCAGAGAGATGGCTTTTGTAAATGGAGTTGAAATCGCTGATTTTGATGAAGACTATTCAAAAATAGATGCTATTTATGTAGCAACGTTGCCAGAAAATCACTATTCTGATGTCAAAAATGCATTGGAACATAATAAACATGTAATTTGTGAATCACCGATAGCAACAACTAGACAACATTGCGAGGAGTTGTTGGAATTAGCAGAAGAAAAAAAATTAATTCTTGTAGATGGTATAAAAACAGCATATTCAACAGCTTATGAAAGAATGCTAGTTATTGCAAAAAGTGGGCGTATAGGAGAAATTGTTTCAGTTGATTCAACATGTACAAGTAATAGAATTACAGAAAAAAGTGATTTGTACATTGAACAAAATAGTATTTGTGCCTGGGGACCAACAGCAATGTTACCTGTATTTCAATTAATGGGGGGTGATCCTATAAAGACTGAAATAGTAACGAGATTAATTGATGAAAAATTGAATTTTGATGGTTTTACAAGAATTGTATTTGAGTTTTATAATTCCATTGCATCAATCAAAATTGCAAAGGCAGCAAAATCGGAAGGCGAATTGGTAATAACAGGTACAAAAGGTTATATATATGTTCCTGCACCATGGTGGAAGACAGATTATTTTGAAATTCGTTATGAAAATCCAAATGATAATAAAAAATATTTTTATCAATTAGATGGTGAAGGAATTAGGTATGAAATTGTTGATTTTGCAAGAGCTGTGGAAACGGGGAAAAAAAGTTACTATTTAAGTAACGATATATCAATTGCCATAGCAACAGTAATTGAGAAATTTGGAAAAAGAGAATATAGAGTACTTGGAGATAAACTATAATGAAAATCATTAGAGTATTTATTCGATAGATTTTAATGATACCAAGTTAGAGGGATTATAATTATGAGTGATATTGTAAAATTGTCTGAAGAGGAAATAAAAAAATTACGTCTTATAGAGTTAGAGATGTTAATTGAAGTGGATAGGATATGCGAAAAAAATGGAATTAGTTATTCGTTAGACGGGGGAACATTATTAGGAGCAGTCAGACATCAAGGATTTATTCCTTGGGACGACGACTTAGATGTTACATTTAAACATGAAGAATACGAAAAATTCTTTGTAGCATGTCAAAAGGATTTAGACACATCTCGATTCTTTTTTCAAGATTTCCGAACAGATAAGAATTATCGTTGGGGATATGGAAAATTAAGACGGTTAGACACAGAATACATTAAAAAAGGTCAAGAACATTTGAAACAAAAGACAGGAGTATGTATTGATGTTTTTGATTATCAATATTTACCAGATGATGTTAAAGAAAAGAAACATTATCAGCGTAAGATGTTTTGTATTAGAAAAATAGCATATTCTTCAATAGGAAAATATGCGGAAAACACTTTATTTATGAGATTATGGTATACAATCTTGTCAATTATTCCGATGCAAATTATTCATAAAATTCGAATGAAGGAATTGGCTAAAAATAATAAAATCAACTCTGCAAAACTTTCAAATGAAATGTTTCCTACAGCTAGAACGAAAAATGGTGTTGATAGTACGATATATGATGAATATTGTAAATTAGAATTTGAAGGAATGAAGTTTAATTGTTTTAAAAAATATGATGAGTATTTAAAAATTCTTTATGGTGATTATATGACATTACCACCGATTGAAAAAAGACAAGGTGTTATGGATGGAGTTGAATATGAGTTAATAGATGTAGATTACGAAGAACTTTTAAATCAATACCAAGCAATGCATGAAAATTAGAGAGTGACGTATTTAAAAGTATACTAATAACCATTGTGAAATAACTGTTTTAGGAGATTTGCAAAATGAATTTATACGAGAATGATTTATATATGAAAGATGTGCATGATGTTTCCAAGATACGATTTCCATGGAATAAGTTAAAAGATAAAAGCATTATGATTTCAGGTGCTACAGGTTTGATTGGAAGTTTTCTGATTGATGTTATTATGGAGAAAAATATTGATGCTGAATTAAACTGTCAAATTCATGCTCTAATTAGAAATAAAGAAAAAGCAGTTAATAGATTTTTCAAGTATTGTAATGATTCACATTTGACTTTTATTATGTATGATGTGAATCAACCTTTAATTAATGATAGTATAAAAACTGTTGATTATATTTTGCACCTTGCTTCTAATACGCATCCGTTACTTTATGCTACCGATCCGATTGGTACAATTACGACTAACATAATAGGAGTTCAAAACTTGCTTAATTTTGCCGTTGCACACAATGCAAGGCGATTTGTTTTTGCTTCATCTAATGAAGCATATGGAGAGAATCGAGGAGATGTGGAATTGTTTGACGAGGACTATTGTGGATATATAAATTGCAACACATTGAGAGCAGGATATCCAGAGAGTAAGCGTTGTGGTGAAGCATTATGTCAAGCATATAAACAGCAAAAAGGTCTTGATATTGTTATTCCACGTGTGACACGTTCATATGGACCATCAATGAATATGTCAGACACAAAAGCGATTAATCAATTTATAAAAAAAGCACTTGAAGGGAATGATATCGTATTAAAATCGGAAGGAACGCAGTATTTTAGTTATACATATGTGGCTGATGCAGTTAGCGGATTGCTGTGGGTATTGATGGAAGGAAAAAATGGAGAAGCATACAATGTTGCATTTGAAGATGGTGATATTATGCTTAAAGATCTGGCGAATATAATAGCTGAAATTAATAACAAAAAAGTAGTGTTTGAAATTCCAGAAGATTTAGAAGCTGCGGGATATAGCAAAGCAACTAAAGCAAGATTAAATGGGAAGAAATTGCAGAAACTTGGATGGGAGCCAAGATATGATATTAAGGCAGGAGTGGAAAGAACCATTTCCATTTTAAAGAGTTTGAAATAATATGAGGATTTTATCGTGAAAAATTATTTGATTTTATTAGCAGGCGGCGTAGGTAAGAGAATGGGGGGAGATATCCCTAAACAATTTATGAAGGTAAAAGGAAAACCAATAATTGTATATTCTATTGAAAATTTCCAACGAAATAAACTAATTGATAGTATTGTTGTTGTCTGTGTAAGAGAATGGATAGATTATTTAAAAGAGATAATTGAAGAATATCAATTGACGAAAGTTAAATGGATTATAGAAGGCGGAGAAACAGGGCACGATTCAATAAGAAATGGAGTCTTTTTTTTGAAAGATAAACTGGAAACTACGGATTATGTTATTGTACATGATGCTGTTAGACCAATACTCCCTCAGTTGGCAATTAATGAGGTTATTCGTGTAGCTCATGAAAATGGTAATGCATCTTCTTCAATTGTATGTCACCCACCAATTGTGTATACAGAGGATTTTAAATCAGGAATTAAAGATATTGATAGAGATCATGTTATGTTAACGGCTTCTCCACAAGTGTATAAATATAGTCTTGCATTAGACTGTTACGAAAAGGCCGAGAAAGAAGATAAACATAATTTTACTTTTACAAGTTCATTACTCATTCATTATAAAGAAAGAGTTTTTTTTGCAAAAGGGACTACAAGTAATATAAAAATTACAAGAAAAGAAGATTTAGCATTATTTGAAGCATTATTAAGTGTTCCAGAAAAATTGCTATATAGTTAAGAATGAATAAAAATACAGGAAGGAGATGCGAAAATTGAACTGTTCAGAGTATTTAGTTGATTATTTAATCAAGCAAGGAGTAACAGATGTATTTGGTTATGCAGGTGGATATATTGTACCTTTTATGGACGCACTATATAAGCGAAAAGACGAGATAAAAACTCATGTGTGTTATAACGAACAAGGATGTGCATTTGCAGCAGTAGGATTTGCCAGAACATCTGGAAAGATAGGAGTGTATTTTACTACGTCCGGACCAGGTGCAATCAATGGACTCAGTGGACTTGCTGATGCATGGTTTGATGGAGTTCCAATTATGGGAATTTGTGGAAATGTTCCTACTAATGAGATGAAAGGTTTTTCGGGAATAAGACAAAATGGATTTCAGGAAATGGATTTAGTTTCAATGACAAGAATTATCTCCAAATATTCCGTGACTGCAAATACAAGTGAAGGATTTGCAGATATCGTTAGTTATGCTTATAATATGGCGGTTTTAGGTAGAAAAGGAGGTGTTATCATTGATTTTCCACTCAACATACAGCAAGCCGATATTACTTGTAGGTAACGGTGTTAGAACAGCAGGAGCTGTTGAAATGGTTCATGAATTTGCAAAGAAAACTAACATTCCAGTTTTAACAACTATGAATGGGGTTGATTTAGCACAAGATGACCTGCACATAGGATTTATTGGTACTCATGGGAATCGAATAGCAAATATGATGCTGAATCAATGTGATTTACTTATTACTGTAGGTGCTAGACTTGGGATACGACAGGTTGGTAAAAACCCTAAGAATTTCGCGGAAAAAGCAGATTTAGTTCGTTGTGATATAGATGAATATGAATTAAGTCGTAACATTAAAGAAAATGAGAAAAAGTATCATACAGATGCTAGAGATTTTATGAGAATTCTCCTTGAAGAAGACGTGCCAGATTATTCTCAGTGGAAAGCACAGTGTTTAGAAGCAAAGAAAGTACTAGATGCGTATGATGTTCAACCTGGAAATTTAAGTATTAAAAAAATATCAGATTTGCTACCGATTAATCCTATTATTGCCGTTGATGTGGGAATGAATCAATGTTGGGCAGCACAGTCATTCCACCTTAAAGGACATAAGGGGAGAATTCATATTGGTGGCGGATTTGGAGCAATGGGATGTGGATTGCCTTATGCAATAGGTGCATCTATTTCAATGAATAATGGAATTGTTTACTGTATTTCTGGTGATGGTGGATTTCAAATGAATATTCAGGAATTAGAAACGGTAAAGCGAGAAAACTTACCTATCAAAATGTTTATTTTAAATAATAAAGTCTTAGGTAAAATTAGTGAAACTCAACATTTTAATCATAATAATAGATTTGCTAACACAGCTGCAAGTGGAGGATATACTGTTCCAAAATTTACAAAAATAGCGGAAGCTTATGGCATAAAGGCTGTAAAACTAACATCTTATGAAGAGCTAGATAACTATAAAGAGTGGTTTACTGATCAGGAATCATGTTTATTTGATATATCTTTGCCAGAAGAGAGTTTCTTGACACCAAAAATCAAATTTGAAACGGGAATGATGACACCAAAGCTTGATGATGTTGTGTTTTTAAATGTTAAAGAGATTTTAAAAAGATAGAGTGTAAAATAGTTTTTTGGGGCATAACGTGAACTAATGATAAAGAAAACAGAAGAGAGTATAGAAGGAAATATTAAACAGAAATATCCGTTTGCAGATGAGATATGCAGAATCACTCTTTAAGACACTTAAGTACCGTCCGAATTATCAGCCCAAAGGGTTTGAAGATCTCGATGCTGCCAGAGAATGGTGTAAGCTGTTTGTCAAATGGTATCGCCACGAGCATCACCACAGTGGTATTAAATTCGTCACGCCGGCGCAGATGCATAATGGCGAAGCAGAAACTATCTTGACGAAACGACATGAGCTCTACGAGGCTGCTAAGGTTCTTCATCCGGAGCGCTGGAACAACCGCAACACCCGTGACTGGTCATTGCCTGAAAATGCTTCTCTGAATCCTGATAAGGTAGAGGAGCCAGCAGTTGATGGTGATGCAGATGCAAAAGCATCATAGGAATTCATATATGCTTTGATTACCACTATCCTGGACTGGATTAAGATGTCAATGGGCACGTAGTGCCAGCGGAGCTGTTTACCATTTTTACTTTCTCAGTTGATATCTTTACTAAACCAAACAGTTAGAGCAGATGAAGTAATAATAATTGACGACTGTTCAAAGGATAATAGTATAAATATAATTAGAGACTAAAACTTCCCACACTGGTACGGGGTGTTGAACCTTGAAAATTCAATATTTCAGCCAATAAAAAAGGCATAAACCTAATCCATTTGGTATAATGGAATTGACTAGAAACCATCTTTACAAAGGAGATTTATGCCATCTCCAGTATACCACAAAATCATTTCAATGAGAACGACTTAAATGATTGTGTTCAGAGATTTTTTTCCAAATATCATGTTAGTAAGCTTCTTGCCAGATGTAATGGAATGAAAGAAATGGGTGGACACATGACGATTTTTTCAGGAAGTTGCCACAAATTGATGGTAGTTTAGCTGTAATAAAAACACCAAGTATATTAAGAAAGTTTCACGGGAATAATGCGTCGAAAAAAAAGAGAACGTATGAATCAACATGTGTGGATCTTGAGGTTGGTGTTAAATGTGTTGATATGATTAAAAAATATATATCAGACACTAATAATATAGTGGCAAAAAAATGATGTGTTTTTAGATAGAATTAAAAGAGCATACATTAGTAGATTGAATTACTTCCGTACAGGAAAGATAAAATATTTGTTTAAAACAGTATTTAAAAACAATGAGCAGTATTCTCGTGCAAGACAGATACTTGGAGATTATTTGTTAGAGACAAACGGCAGACGCAGTTAGTGAACAATTAAAATATAGATAGCCGACTATAAATCGGGGAAAGGGGTTATAGGAATGCAAGTGATAACGTGTGTCAGTTTTCATAGCACAGGGTCAGGTGTTGTAGATGACATATTTAAGGAGTGTAGTAATTGTGTATCGGCACCTTCAGATATAGAATGCAGATTTTTACAAGATCCAGACGGAATATCTGACTTAGAGTACAATTTGATAGATAATCCGCATAGATTGAATTCTGAATTTGCAATAAAAAGATACATGCGGTTTGTCAAACGCTATTCACATACATATAAGTTTATTTTTGGAAATGAGTGGGAAAGAAAATCAAAAGAGTACATAAATGCATTGGTCACAGTTAAATACAGAGGATTTTGGTTTAGAGATTTAGAACTGATGCCAACGAAAGAACTTATTATATACTGGTTCAAAAGGATAATTACATTAATAAAAAATCCTCACAAAAGAATTGCGGGTTATTATGTAGATTGTCCGCGTGAGATGTTTTTTCACTCTTATTTAACAGCAGAAAGATTCACTACTCTTACCAAGAGTTATGTGAGGGGCCTGTGTGAAGCATTAAATCCTGAAAACAAACCCTTTGTTTTACTGGATCAATGTGTTCCCACAAGTAATATACAGCGCTATACTAAGTATTTTGATAATATCAAAGTCATTGTCGTTGATAGAGATCCTAGAGATGTTTATATTGAGCATAAGCATTCTAAGGATCATGTGCTTCCTAATTCGCCAAAAGAATTTTGCGAAGTTTACAGAGACCAAAGAAATATGTTTTTTGCGAGCAATAAAGACAATGTGCTATATTTGCGGTTTGAAGATTTTATTTACAATTATGAGAACACGGTAAACAGATTGTTTTGTTTTGTGGGGCAATCTTCAAAGGAACATTCTGAGCCCCAAAAGTATTTTAATCCTGATATTTCGGCAAAGAACATGAGACTTTGGGAAAGGTATCCTCAATATAGGGGGGATATTGAAATTATAGAAAGTCTGTTGCCAGAGTTTTTATATAAAGATAAAAACTAATACTCGGAAGAATATATAATCATTTGTGGGCAAGATGTTTGCAAAGGAAAGAGAAGAATATGTTGTTTTATTATGAGGCTTCTGGCATAATGGTGGAAGCCAAACACCATAAATTTACATTTACATATTGAAAAAACCATTTGGTTTCCTTTAATGTATTAGCGACCAAGCAAATAGAAAAAAGGATAACGCAAATGGTTTCTGCTAATACATTATGCAAGAATGTTCTTAATGTCAAGAACACAGTGACAGAAAATTTTAATCTTTACTCTGATGAGGATGGCGTGAAACACATCCGTATCAAA